>Ga0209396_1000229_pt1 | contig 72808 bp, 53 predicted proteins | sample GOMGulsemesocosm_6_FD_184638 | JGI IMG/M metagenome (GOLD analysis project Ga0209396, IMG submission 184638) | Methane-oxidizing microbial communities from mesocosms in the Gulf of Mexico - GOM8C Gulf of Mexico (SPAdes) (version 2) | ecosystem: Environmental > Aquatic > Marine > Cold seeps... | reverse complement strand
TCAGTAGCGATACGACCTAAAGTTTTATCTTCGGCGTCCACTAAGAACCATTCGCGTTGTACGCTTTCTGGTTTTGCTACAAAAGTTTTCATTAAAAAACCCAATATTTATTATGTTACTTTAAATGATGAATGTTAAGAATTAACATCACCGGTTAAAAAGACTACGCACCACCCCTTCGAGCATCGAGTCCATCGCCACTACTTTTCACAAAAGTCAAAAACAGTAGGCATTTGTAACGCAGGGAGCGCGCATTATACAGAAGTTATCTTGTAAGATCACGCATAAATAACAATCAAATGCATTTTTTTGGCTTATTTCCCCTTAACCGCACTTAGAGTCGCCACAATTTAGGCAGGTCGCACAACCATCAAGCAAAATAACTGATTTTTGATGACACTTATTACACTTACTTGCTGTTGCAGGGAATGCTGAATCTTCACTTTCTTGCTCTGCTTTCATCGCTTCACGCTTTTGTTGTATATATGCCTGCTGATGAGTATCTATTTCACTTTTTGGTAACATATCCAAGGTTTTTAAGTGGGTTTCAATCACATGCCCAATATCAGCTACAACTGAAGGCATGAAAATTCCCGTGCCACGCTGGTAATATCCACCTTTAGGGTCAAACACTGCTTTGAGCTCTTCCACTAAAAAGGTGCAATCGCCACCTTTACGAAACACAGCAGAAATAACGCGAGTTAATGCCACTATCCATGAATAAAACTCCATATTTTTTGAGTTAACAAAAATTTCAAACGGACGACGAATTTCTTCATCACTGTCTTGGTTCAATAAAATGTCATTAATAGTTATATATAAAGCATGATCTGACACTGGCGGCTTTATTTTATAAGTTGAGCCAATCAGCATCTCTGGACGCTTGGTACTTTCAGTTAAATTAACAGCAGTACTTTTTTCTTTAGTATCAGCTGCGGGATGTTGCTCTTCATTATTTTGAACTTTAGCTGAAGTAATATTCTGTTTGATTTCTATCATTATTTTATCCTATTAAACGACTATTTATAACTTGCCGTAATAACCTTCTTTTATTGCATCATGCAAATTGGCTGCAGTATGTATTTCGCCATCGTAATTAATTTCTTCATTTCCTTTTGCTGTGACATGAGTGCCATCGCCTAAGGTAAATTCATAGGTAACATTGGCAAGGTTTTCTTCTTTAACTAAAACGCCCTGATGCACTTCAGGATTAAAACGAAACGTCGTACAACCTTTTAAACCTTTGTCGTAGGCATATAGATAAATATCTTTGAAGTTTTCATAGTCAATATCGGTAGGAACATTAATGGTTTTTGAAATGGATGAGTCAATCCAGTATTGTGCGGCTGACTGAATATCCACATGCTCATTTGGGGAGATAGTGTCAGCTGATACAAAATAATTAGGTAGCTTTTTATTGTCATCCTCACTATATGCCAGTGCATCTTTATTAATATAATGTCGGTAAGCTAAGAGTTCATAACTCGACACGGCAACTGATTCTTTCGATTTTTTTCCTTCACGAATTATATTGCGATGATATTCATGAGCAAAACTTGGTTCAATACCATTAGAGACATTATTACCTAAACTCAATGCCAGCGTGCCTGTTGGAGCTATAGAAGTATGATGAGTGAAACGTGCTCCCACTTTAGCTAATTGCTCGATAAGCTCAGGATTTTCTTCTGCGATACGTTGCATGTAACGGCTATATTTTGCGTGTAGCAGTGCGCCTTTTATTTTATCCCCGACTTTTATACCGTCCTCTTTCATCTCAGGGCGTTTAGCTAGCATTTTTTCAGTAACAACAAACATTTGTGCGAGTACTGGCGCTGGGCCTTTCTCTTTGGCTAAATTCAATGCTTCTTGCCAACCGGTAACGGCTAATACTTTTGAAACCTCTTCGGTAAAGGCAATAGCTTCAGGAGAGTTATATGGTATTGTCAGTAAAGTAAGTGCCGAGCCTAGCCCGAGATAACCCATGCCATGGCGGCGCTTATTTTGAATTTCTTGCTGCTGTTCAACTAAGGGTAAGCCATTAATTTCAACAACGTTATCTAACATGCGAGTAAATACTTTAATCACATATCTAAACTTGTCCCAGTTGAATTCGGCTGCTGCGCTGAAGGGTTGTTCCACAAATTTAACTAAATCAATAGAGCCTAATAAACAAGCACCATTTGGCGGTAATATTTGTTCTCCACATGGGTTGCTGGCGCGAAGCTGTTCACAAAACCAGTTGTTATTCATTTCGTTCGCATGATCAATAAGCAAAAAACCTGGCTCCGCATAATCGAAAGTATTGGTCATAATCATGTCCCACAATCTCGCTGCAGGCATAGTACTATAAATTTTACAGGCTATTTCGCCCTGTTTATTCAGCAAGTAATCGTGCTTTTTGATGAAAGCCGCATCAAAATGATTTTCCTTAAAACAAATTTTACTTCTATCATCTACTGGGATTTGATCTGCTTTTAGCTCTTTTTTGGAAATAGGAAAAGTAAGCAACCAATCTTTTTTATTTTTCACCGCTTCCATGAATTTGTCACTGATCAATAGGGATAAATTAAATTGTCGCAAGCGGCCATCTTCTCGTTTCGCTAAAATAAAGCTTTTAACATCAGGATGAGAAATATCAAAAACCCCCATTTGTGCGCCACGGCGTCCCCCTGCCGAACTTACGGTAAAACACATCTTATCGAAAATATCCATAAACGATAATGGCCCAGATGTTGTTGCTCCTGCACCAGCAACATAAGCTCCACTGGGCCTGAGCGTAGGAAATTCATAACCTATGCCACAACCTGACTTTAGCGTTAAGCCCGCTTTATGCACCGCACTTAAAATTCCGGTCATTGAGTCATCAATAGTATCGGAAACCGTACAATTTATTGTAGAAGTAGCAGGTTTGAATTTTTCAGCTCCAGCATTAGAGATTATACGGCCAGCAGGATAGGCACCACACTCCATTGCCCACATAAACTTCTCCTGCCATTGTTGTTGATCTTTCTTTTCAATATTCGCTAGTGCTTGAGCAACTCGTTGAAATGTTTCTGCAATGGTATTTTCTTGTGCATTACCATGTTTGTCTTTTAGGCGGTATTTTTTATCCCAAATATCTAGTGAAGCGGCTTGTAATTCAATGTATGTATTAGTCGGCTGTGAAAGTATTTGCGGCATTTGCGTTCCTTTTGTCATTTTATTTTTTGCAACATATTACCTAGGAAACAAAATGACAAAAGCCAAAGCACTATATATTGCGATCGAGATCAAATAAAAACACAATATATAGACAATCATGTTATTCATCTTAAATTTGGCACAAAAAAATACCGATGATTAAATCGGTATTTTTATGACACTTTCACTGCTTTAATGACTTTAACGCTAAGGTAAGTGCTCACTAGCTAGATAATCATGTGACTGCATTTCTTGTAAGCGACTTAAACACCGTTTGAACTCAAATTCCAAGCCGCCATGACTGTATAGGTTTTCCATGGCAACTTCGGCAGAAATAATAAGCTTAACGTTACGCTCGTAAAACTCATCAACTAAGGCGATAAAGCGCCGCGCTGCATCTTCACGTTCAATGCTCATTTGTTTAACGTTTGCCAGCAACACCGTATGATATAAACGACTTAATTCCATGTAATCAGTTTGACTACGTGCTGATTCACATAAAACTGAAAAATCGAAATGAACCACACCATCAGATTCCTCAATTGCCTTCAACGGCCTGTTATTTATTTCTATATCAACAGATTTTCTGCCGGGCTCTACTGAAAGCTGTTTGAAGTATTGCTGTAGGTTTTCACTGGCTTTACCATCCAACGGAAAATGATAGATTTCAGCCTGTTCTAACGTACGTAGACGATAATCGACTCCGCTATCAACGTTTACTACATCACAATACTGATTTATTAGTTTAATCGCAGGTAAAAAACGTTCGCGCTGCAAGCCATTACGATAAAGTTCATTTGGAATAATATTTGAAGTGGCAACCAAAGTAACATTATGGGCAAACAACTCTTCGAACAAGGCGCCTAGAATCATTGCATCGGTAATGTCAGAAACAAAGAATTCGTCAAAACAAATAATGCAGGTTTCATCAGCAAAGCGCTTAGCAATGATTTTCAGTGGATCCGCCTGTCCTGTTAAAGTTTTTAATTCTTGATGAACACGGTGCATAAAACGATGAAAATGAACCCGCATTTTATTTTCAAATGGCAGGCAATCGTAAAAAGTATCGACTAAATAAGTTTTGCCACGTCCGACACCGCCCCAAAAATAAAGACCTTGAATAGTCTGAGTTTCAGACTTCGCGACGATCCTTTTCCAGCGGTTAAGTACTTTCTTAAACCCTTTGGTAGGTAAAGGCTTATTTTGCAAGTCTTCATAGAGACGTTGTAGGTTTTTTACGGCATTTGCTTGTGCTTCGTCATGTAAGAAATCATCACGAGTTAAATCTTGGTTATACTTATCTAAAGGTGAAAGCTTGATCATTTTAGGGTCACTTATATTTTGTTTTACGATGCCTTTTAACGACTAAAGTAATATTTACTTGAAAATTACAAATTCGCAATCATATTCATTAGGTAAGCGTGAATAGAAGCGCTATTATACCAAGACCTATTGAAATAGGTTTCTATATTTTCATTAATTTATCGAATACAACGAGGGTTTCATATTATGGATGTAGTTTTAGCAATTATTCTTTTATTAGTTGGTGCAGCAATTGGCTTTGTCACTAGTCGTTTTTTATCAGCATCAGTAAAAGACAATCAAAAATTGAGTGAGCAAGTAGATCATAGTGAAGCAACTTTAGCGCAATATAAACTCGATGTTGCCGAACACTTAGATGACTCAGCAAAACTATTAGAACAAATGAATAACACTTGCCAAAATGCCATGAAACAAATGGAAAAAAGCACACAGTTATTACAACAAGCAACCCCCATTGAAATTGACGGTATGCCATTCTTTTCTAAAGAGACCCAAGAACAGTTAGCACAAACAGTTTCGTTACGTCATAACCGAAACGAACGAAATGATGATCTTGTTATCACCGAACCGCCACTTGATTATTCAGATAAACCAAGCGGCCTTTTTAATGACAAGAAACAAAGTGTTACAAATGTAGATTAATAACTTAGGAACTAACACATAAAGTGTCGGTCTTTAATTAGGTATAAAGTTATCTTCATCATTATTTAGAAAGAGGTTATCTCATTTATGAACAAACTGTCTGTGTTAGCTACAAGTATTTTACTTTCCGGCTCTGTTGCCTTTGCAAGTTTGCCTGCCCAAGCAAACTTACCTTTTTCCGTTAGCGGTCAACAACTCCCAAGTTTAGCGCCAATGCTGACTAAAGTTACCCCTGGAGTTGTATTAATTTCAGTGACAGGGACCCATGTTGATAAACAGAAAATTCCTGAAGCCTTTAAATTTTTCTTTGGTAACCCAAATAAAGGTCAACCAAAGCAACGAGAATTTCGCGGTTTAGGTTCAGGGGTTATTATTAACGCGGATAAAGGCTACATAGTTACTAATAACCATGTGATAAACGAAGCCGATGAAATTCAAATTACTCTAAAAGATGGTCGCCAAATTAAAGCAAAGAAAATTGGGGCTGATGAAAGTAGCGATATTGCATTATTACAAATCGACGCAGATAATTTAACCGAAGTAAAACTGTCTGATTCCGATAACCTTCAAGTAGGTGATTTCGCCGTTGCGATTGGTAGCCCTTTTGGTTTAGGACAAACGGTTACCTCTGGTATTATTAGCGCGTTAGGGCGTAGCGGATTAAACCGCCAAAATTATGAAGACTTTATTCAAACAGATGCTGCTATTAATAGTGGTAATTCCGGCGGTGCGTTAATTAATTTGCGCGGTGAGCTTGTCGGTATTAATACCGCAATATTAGGACCTAATGGCGGCAATGTCGGTATCGGTTTTGCTATTCCAAGTAATATGGTTGATAACATAGTTAAACAAATCATTGAATTTGGTGAAGTACGCCGCGGATATTTAGGGGTCTTAGGCCGAAGTATTAATGGTGAGATAGCAAAAGCTCTTGAATTAGACTCTAGCCAAGGCGGTTTTATCGAGGAAGTTGTACAAGACTCTGCCGCTGATAAAGCTGGTATAGAAGCCGGAGATATTATTGTTGCAGTCAATGGTAAAACGGTGAAAACTTTTGCCCAAATTCGCGGAAAAATAGGTTCAATTGGTGCAGGAAAAAATGTCGAACTTACCGTAATCAAAAAAGACGGTTCAACTATCAACTATGACGTAACTTTAAAGAAAGCTGAAACAGCAAAAGTAGAGGCGGCAAGTATTCATAAAATGTTTGATGGCGCAGAGCTTGAAAATAATGCCAACAACGAAGGTATTGATATCAAGTCTGTAGAGGAAAACAGTCCAGCCGCTTTAATTGGCTTAAAAACCGGAGATCGGATCAGCGGTATTAATCGCACTAGCATTAAAAGCATTGGCGAATTACGTAGTTATATAAATGATAATAAGGGTGTTTTTGCCCTTAATGTAGTCAGAAGGAATAGCACGTTATTTTTAATGATTAGGTAATGAAAACACGACTAATAAAAGAATAGTCGCTAATATCAATAACCCAAAGGCTCTTTATGAGCCTTTTTTATTATCCAAAATGTGAGCAAACTATAAGTTGTCTGCAATAATTCATGCTATTCTTCAACGTATGAAACTACAATAATAAAAATTTATTTTGAAAATAATTAATCTAGTAAAATACATTGTTCGCCCAGCCAGTTATGGCGTAATGATAGCCGTAGCCTTGCTACTATTGATACCTGAATGGCGCACGAATACCTTACAAGTATTTGAAAATAGCATACCAGGTCCACAACCTTTGTCTTTCGCTAAAGCGGTAAGCATTGCTAGCCCTTCTGTGGTTAATATTTATTCTGAAGAAATCAGTTCAAGCCCGTTATATGCCGGTAAAGTGAGAAGACCCACTAATTTAGGCTCTGGTGTTATAATGGATGCGGCAGGTTACCTTTTAACGAATTTTCATGTGGTGCAAAATGCCGATTTAATCACTGTAGTTCTGCAAAATGGCCAACAATTTCCCGCTGAGTTAATTGGTTATGATACTTATACTGACTTAGCCGTATTAAAAGTTGAAACAAGTAGTTTGCCTGCGATACCACAAAGAGCTGACTTACAGTCTTTAGCGGGTGATGTGGTGTTAGCGATAGGTAATCCATTTAATTTAGGTCAAACCGTTACTCAAGGGGTGATCAGCGCAACGGGTCGTAGTGGATTAAGTGTCATTAATTACCTAGAATTCCTGCAAATGGACGCTGCTATTAATGATGGTAATTCAGGTGGTGCACTCATTAATACTAACGGCGAGCTTGTCGGTATTAACTCACGAAAATTTACGGATGCTAAGAAGAGCATACAAGGAATATTTTTTGCCGTTCCTTATTCACTTGCTTATAAAGTAATGCGAAAAATCATAGCTAATGGCCGGGTGATACGTGGCTTCCTAGGTATTGGTGTAAATTCAATACAAAGCACAATAAACGGTTTTACTATTGAAAGTGTTCATGAAGATAGTCCAGCACAAAAAGCGGGACTTAAAGCCAATGATATTATTTATCAAATAAATGACATTGTCATTACGTCATTTCCTCACGCATTAGATATTGTTGCTGAAACTCCGCCGGGAACCACTTTGTCTTTTAAGCTTATCAGAGACAAGAAAAAATTAGAACTGCCGGTAACTATCATCGAAAAAAGAAGTAACTAATATCGTTATTCAATAGGGAATTTAATAGGGAATTTAATCAAATAAGCTAAGCCTTTATCCACTTGGCTTTTAACGGTTATTTTTCCTTTTAGTGAACTGGTCACTAAGTTATACACTAAATGGGTTCCTAGACCACTGCCCCCTTCTCCACGCTTCGTGGTATAAAACGGCTCAAATAAAAGCTTTAACGCTTCATCATCAATACCAACACCATCATCCCGATAGCGAATAATTATATTTTTATTTTTTTCATAGGCTTCAATAAGAATAGAGCCTTCAGCTGAATCTCTGAAACCATGCTTAACCGAATTAAGGATAAGATTAGTGAGTATTTGTGAAACGGCTCCTGCGTTTACAGAAATTTCCAATGCTGTACTGCATTCGACATTTACGGTGATTTTCGTTCTTTTTAAAGTGGGCCTCAGTGACAAAATAACTTCATCTATATATTGATGAAAATTTATTTTTCGTATTTCATCCGAAGACTGGTCAACGGCCACTTGCTTGAAACTGTTTACTAATGATGCGCCACGTTGAGTATTAGTTGCCAAAATAGTGAGTACTTCTTCAATATCTTCAAAGAAGTCCATCAGCTTCACCTCTGTTAGTTTATCGCTTTCAACAGCCTGTTTAATGAGTCGATACTCTTCTTGTAAATGGCTAACACCTGTCACACAAATACCAAGTGGAGTGTTAATTTCATGAGCAATACCGGCAACAAGTCCGCCTAACGATGCCATTTTTTCCTTTTGTATTAATTCTTTCTGCGTGGCCTTTAGTTGTTCTATCAAATTATTTAAATCGCTATTTTTTTGCTCCAGTAACCTATGTTGCTTTGCCATTTTTAATTGAGATTCTTTACGCTGAATAGTATTTACCACAGTTTCAATGGCATTAGCGACATGCTTAGCAACAAAGTTAAGTAACTTAAGATCATCATCCGTATAAATAATATTATCATCGTAGCTCTGTACCACAATTAAACCATGCAATAAATTGGCGGATATCATAGGAGCGCCCATCCACGATTTAAAATCAGCAGAGCCTAAAACACCATCTATTTCTCCTTGAGAAATAAGCGTATTGACCTGTTCAATGCTTAATAATTGGGCTTTTTTGGTACGTAAAACATATGAACTAACCCCTTTGCCAATCGGCAGTATTTTATCTTTAAAGTCGTTTTGATCTTTTTCATCAATAAAATAAGGGATAGTGATACTTTGTTCTTCTTCATCGTACAAGGCAATAAAAAAGTTTTTCGCATAAATAAGTTCATCAATAATTCCATGAACTTCTTCATAAAGTGAAATTAAGTCATTATTGTCATAACCTATTGAAGCTATTTTAAAGAGGGCATGTTGTAGTTTTTCAGCGCGTTTTCTTTCTTCTAGCTTTTGTTCAAGCTGGCGAATGTACTGCTGACTATCAGAAGCTTCTTTTTTAGTAGGGAGATTATTACTTGAGTTAGGCAATGGTCAATCCTGTTTAATTGCATTGCCTTAAGCTTAGTAAAATATTGGATTAAAAGTAATGTTCAAGTAGGTTTTCTAAGCTAATTCCGCGATACACCATTGATTTCGACCTTTACTTTTCGCTTGATAAAGTAAACTGTCGGCTTGTTTCATAATGTTAGCCACCGCCGAAGACATAGATGATTTAACCACAACAGCCCCCATACTAATGGTCAGCAAACTTGAAATGCTAGAGAATTCATGTTTAATCATTTTATCTTCAATTGCTTGAGCAAGATTACAGAGTACATTTTCAGCACCTATTTGATCACAGTCAGGTAAGATAACCACAAATTCTTCGCCACCATAGCGGGCAACGAAATCTCGAGGGCGTTGACAAATTTCACGCAATGCCTGTCCTACTTGTCTTAATGCAACATCGCCCGCACCATGACCATAGTTGTCGTTATATTGTTTGAAGAAGTCTATATCAATAATAGCAATCATTAAGATCGCATTGTCCTGTTTATTAGCATCAACTTCTTCAGCTAAAACAATGTCCATTTTACGACGGTTATTAACCCCTGTTAAAGCATCAATGTGGGCAATTTCATCTAACATTTTTCGCTGACGAATAAGCTCTAAATGCATCATGACTCGAGCTATAACAATATTAGATTTAAACGGCTTATAAATATAATCACAGCCACCTAAGTCGAACCCCCGTGCTTCGTCATCATTATTTGCGAGTCCGGTAATAAATATCACTGAAATATTCATTGTTTCAGAGTCGTTTTTCAAGGTTTCGATCACATCAAAACCTGAAAGATCCGGCATGATAACATCCATCAAAATAAGATCTGGTAAATGCTTTCGGGCAAGTTCTTTCGCCTGTTCACCGTTTTTAGCAAATATAATTTTTGCTTGTTCTTGCAACAATTCTTTAAGCATTTTCCGGTTAGGCTTGTCGTCATCAACAATTAAAATAGTTTGGTCTAAAGTTTTCATTATGCGTCTTTAATTTCTTATTATTGTCTTGTTTTTAGCATATTTATCTTGGCTTGTCAGGCTATGGCTGAGCTAGGTGAAAGTTTACTTTCTAAACGGGTAATAATTTTTATTGCACTAGCATATTCAATATCTTCAACTAACTCAACAATGTTATTGACCAACTCACTAAACTCGCTGCCTTTAGTGAGCTCCTGTAACTGAGGTAATAAATCTTCTGCTTCAGCATCTTCTTGTTCAAGTAAATCAAGCATAGAATTAAGCAGTACACTCAGTAACTTTTTGTTAACTAATTCGCCAACATGTGTTTTATCAGCCTCAGTATTATTATCTTCTGTTAGTGGAGCTAAAGCCGTAAGTAGTCGCTGATGCTCCATCGTTAATTTTTCGATTAAAAAGAAGATGTTTTCAGGTGTCGATTTTATCTCTAACTCTAATTTTTCAGCAAGTTCGCTTAATAGCTGCGCGCCAATATAAGCTGAATTAGACTTTAATGAGTGCACGATACGGTATAAGGTTGCAAAGTCTTTATCCTGATAAGCTTGCTGAATTTGTTGATTAAGTCCTTGAGTAGTTCTACAAAAATCTATAACAAGCTTTTCATAAATATGAGTACGTCCTCCCATTGCTAACAAGGCTTTATCACTGTCTAAGCAACCTAAATCAGTAATACGTTCTATGAGCGTTTTTTCAGGGTGAGAAATTAAGAGTTCAGGTACTTCTAGATTTTTATCTTCATGTTGCAAACCATTAATTTTATCGCTTAAGTATCTTGCCATTAAGCTAAACAGCGCATTCGGGTCGATAGGTTTAGTGAAGTATTCATTCATGCCCACTTCTAAACATTTGTTAAGCTCGTCAGGCATCGCATGGGCGGTCATGGCTATAATAGGTAAATCTTTATACTTAGCTTGTTTTCTAATTTCTTGCGTTGCAGTTACTCCATCCATTTCAGGCATTTGAATATCCATCAACACAAGATCGTAATTTTTACTGGCTAATTTTTCTATGGCAATTAAGCCATTGCAAGCAACGTCTACTTTTGCTTTGGTATCTTCTAAAAACCCTAAAACAACTTGTTGGTTTAGTTCGTTGTCTTCAACCAAAAGTATATCTGCTGACGAAAAATCCATTAAACCGGCATTTTTCATACTGTAGAAGTCTTCATCTGGGTCAATTTTTAGCACATCCATCATCGACTCTAGCAGTAAAGCCGAATTAACCGGTTTCTCTAAAAAGCCGTCTATTCCTGCAGAGTGGGCTAATGGCATAGCATCATTTTTATCAAAGGCGGTTACCATTAATACCGCTCTAACATCATACTGATTGGTGTTTGTTTGAATGGCTTGTGCAAAAGCAATTCCGTCCATTTTTGGCATGCGCCAATCGGTTATCACCAAATCAAATGCTTGATTATTTTTCTTCGCTTGCGCTAATAAATACAATGCCGTTTCAGCGCATGCTACCGCGGTGATCTCGCAATGAAATTCTTGTAATAATTCGGTAATTACATTTAAGCAAAGCTCGTTATCGTCAACCACTAACACATTCAAGCCTTTAATCGCTTCAATGTTTGTTAGCTCGTTAATAGGCGAAATAACTTCTTCACAAAGAATATTGAAGCTAAATTTACTGCCTTCACCCAATTTACTTTCAACCCAAACTTCACCGCCCATTAAGCCGCTCAGCTCCTTACAAATAGATAAACCTAAACCGGTACCGCCAAATTTTCGGGTAATGGAACTATCAGCCTGAGTAAATGACTGGAAAAGGTTATTCATCGTTGACTCGGCTAAACCAATGCCGGTGTCCGAAACACTAAACTCTAGGGTTAATTGCTTATCGTCGACGCTGCCTAATTGCTTTTCAGCTAAACCAACTTCGATAAGAATATGCCCTTGGTCAGTAAATTTAATTGCATTACTGACAAGGTTAACCAGAATTTGTTGCAGCCGTACTGGGTCAGATTTTATTTTTTTCGGCACATTACTATGTACTTTAACAATAAGTTCTAGATTTTTCGCATGCGCACGTAACGCACAAATATTATTGGTTTTTTTAATCAAGCCGCCCATATTCATTGGTACTGACTCTATGGACATTTTACCTGCTTCAATTTTAGAGAAGTCGAGAATATCGTTAATTAACCCTAATAGAGCCTGAGAAGCATCTTGAGTTTTTCCAATTAAATCTTTTTGGTTTCTATCTAAATCAGTTTTTAGGGTTAAATAGCCTAAACCAATAATCGCGTTCATCGGAGTACGAATTTCATGGCTCATTTTCGCTAAAAATTCACTTTTTGCTTTCATGGCATGTTCAAGTTCAGCAGTACGTTCTGCCACTTGTTGCTCTAAGCTGCGGTTGATATCCAATAATTTTAAGTGAGTTTCTACCCGAGATAATAATTCATGCTTTGAAATAGGTTTGGTTAAGTAGTCGTTACCGCCAGCGGCAAAACTTTCTACTAAATCGACCACTTGATTTTTAGCGGTTAAGAATATTACCGGTAATTCGTTTACTGAATATTTTTCACGAAGCTTTCTACACACTTCATAGCCGGAGACTTTCGGCATCATAATATCGAGTAAAATTAAATCAAACGGTCGTTCTCCCACCGCTAAACCTTCACTTGCCTTGCTAATAAGCTTCAATGCTTGCTCGCCACCGCTTGCTTGAAATAACGTATAATCAAGGGGTAATAAGTGATTATTAAGTACTTGCCGATTAATAGCGTCGTCATCAACAATTAACACCCTAAAGTCACGGTTTTCTCTGCTCGCCAGTTCGCCATCAATGAGCTTATGTTCGTCATTATTAACAGGGAAATACTCTAAGGTATCATCTAAAATCTGTAGTCGTGACAATTGCTGTTTAGTCTGTTCACTTTTTTCATTAGTGACACTGGCTAACTCAGTTAATTCACCTTCTTGTTCAGTATAAAGCGGTAAAGTAAAACTAAATGTACTACCTACACCAGGTTTTGAAATAACAGTTATTTCACCACCGTGCAGCTCAACAAGCTGTTTAGTTACCGCTAAACCCAAGCCGGTACCACTTGCAGCGCGAGTTTCGTTACCCGTGACTTGTTCAAATGATTCAAAAATAGTTGATACATTTTCAACAGCGATCCCTATGCCAGTATCAGTAACATCAATACAAATAAACTGCTGTTCACTACTTTCACTGTTACCCACTAACAGAGCTGAAATAGTAATCGTGCCAGATTCGGTAAACTTAATCGCATTACCAATTATATTAAACAGTATTTGTTGTAAGCGATCTTCGTCGGCTTTAACGAGTGGGAAGTCGTCAGATATATTATTTACTAATATTAAGTCTTTTGTTTTCAATGTCGGACGAGAAAGCGTAAATACCACATCAACCATGCTGTTAATATCAATAGCGGAAGTATGAATTTCCAAACCATGGTTTTTTAATTTAGAAAAATCTAAAATGTCGTTAACCAAGTTAGACAAACGTCTGCCACTTGCCACCACCATAGATAAATCATGATTCGCTTTATCAGGCAATGCGCCAGCGACACCGTCAATTAACGACTCGGCCAAACCAATAATGCCGTTTAATGGTGTACGTAATTCATGAGAAGTATTGGCTAAAAATTCATCTTTTAACTTATCCACTCGCGTTAAACGTAAGTTAATTGCTTGTTCTTTTAAGCGTTGATAATTCAAACGATAAATATAAGTGACCAATGCGCCGATACCGGCAAGAAAATAAAATGTAAACGCCCACCAAGAAAGCCATGGAGCAGGTAATACGGTAACCTTTAGTGTTTTTCCTTGTTCGTTCCATAAACCGTCACTATTACTGGCTTTTACACGGAAAACATAATCACCTGCAGGTAAAATAGTATAGGTTGCTCGTCGGTTTTTGGCGTCTGTATAAACCCAGTCTTCGTCAAAGCCTTCAAGCATATAAGCGTATTGATTGTTCATGGGATCAGAAAAATGTAAAGCAGTGAATTCAAATGAAATCAGTTTTTCGTTATGGGTTAAGGTTAATACGTTTAACTCATTAATGGCTGAATCAATTGTAAATTGATCTTTATTTAATTCATTTCCTCTGAGAGCTACTGGCTGATTATGAACTCTGAACTCTGTTAGAACGATGTTAGGCAAAGTAGTATCGTCTTTAATATTTTCAGGATAAAAGTAGTTGTACCCATCCGTACCGCCAAAAAACAATTCACCTGATTTACTTTTAAAATATGCCCCGCCATTAAAGCCATTTTTTTGTAAACCGTCGGTCTCATCGTAATTTTTAAATACCTCGGTTTGAGGGTTAAAGCGCGAAAGCCCTTTATTTGTACTTATCCAGAGATAACCTTGACTATCTTCCAATATCCCGTAAACAGTATCACTGGCTAAACCGCTTTTCTCACGATAATGTGTAAATGTTTCATTCTTTTCGTTGTACTTGTTTAGCCCTCCACCTGTACCAATCCATAATATTCCATCGGCACTCTGATATAACGTTGTTATTATATTATGACTTAAACTATTGCTATCTTCTGGGGTGTGTTTAAAGTTGATGAACCCTTTAGATTTAGGTTCATAACGACTTAAACCATCATTAGTTGCAAACCAAAGTCGGTCTTTATTATCACGATAAATGTCCCAAACAAGATCATTCGCTAACGAGTTAATATTATTATCGTCGTGTTTAAACTGTAAAAAGGTTTGGCTTGCTTTATCAAACTTATTTACGCCCCCCCCCCAAGTGCCAAACCAAAGGTTTCCTTGCTTATCTTTTTCAATAGATAAGATTCTGTTATGACTAATACTTTGTTTATTACCCTTTTGTGGTGTATACCGAGTAAACTCATCATTTTTCCGATTGTATTTATTTAGTCCTCCTCCATAAGTACCTATCCAGGTAATATTATTCTTTTCATGAAAAACAGAAAGTACGTGGTCACTACTTAAGCTATTTTCGTCTAAAGTTTTGTTGTTCAAAAAAGAGAAAACATTATTTTTTTTATTTAAGACATTTACTCCTCCTCCAAAGGTGCCAATCCATATATCATCCTCAAGTTCGGAGATAGAAAAGATCATATTTGTGCTGAGAGTACTACTGAGTTGGCTATTACTTTTTACCGTAGAGAACTTGTAACCATCAATATTGAAGCGATTAATTCCTCCATCCCAAGTCCCTATCCAAAGAGTTTTATTATCATCTTCATAAATGGTAGAAATAATGTTTTTACTTAGGCTATTACCATTATTTTCTTCGGCAATATAATGTGAAAATATTTTAGATTGAGTATTGTACTGATATAAACCGTTAACGGTTCCAATCCATATATCATTATTACTGTCTTGATAAAGACTATTAATTTTTAAATGTTCTGATGGAAGGGCCAATGAGTTAACAAACTTTTCAATCTCAGGGTTAAATATAGATATTCCTGCCGGTGTTTCGAGCCAAAATTCATCAGAGGATATTTTTAATAAGGCATTACTTTCATTATCTGAAGTGCGATTTAGGTCATTATTTTCCGAAAAGTAAGTAAAAATTCCAGTGTGCGTATCAAACCTATTCAGTCCTCCTGCTTTACTAGAAAGCCATAAAATACCTTTTTTTCCTTCTATTATTTTACTAATATTATTATGAGCTAGACTGCTTGGCTTGTTTTCTTGATGAACAAAACGTTCAAAATTTCCTTTATCTGAGTCGAATTTATTTAAACCATTCGTAGTGGCTATCCATATAGTGCCGTTTCTATCTTGAAATATGTTATTTATAGGGCCCTTTGTAATTGTCGAAGTATCAGTTGGGGAATATTTGAATTTACTAAATGAATTGGTCTTTTTATCAAAAATATTTATGCCGCTATTTGAAGTGCCTAGCCATAACACTCCTTTACTAGTTTCAAAGATGAGTGTTATCCAATGGTCTGATAGTGAATTGTTATTATGGGGATCATGATTAAACGTTTTCAGCTGATAACCATCATAACGATTTAAGCCATTCTCTGTGCCAAACCACATAAAACCTTGCTGATCTTTTAAAATACTATTTGTAGAAATGAGTTCTACTGCGTTTTCAACTGAGAGTTGATTAAAATCATTAGCGTCTTGCCCAAAGCTGGGTAAGGAAGATAAAAAAAAGACAATCCAAAGGATAAATTTCATTGTTTTAATTTCTTATTGTTTTGAGGAAAATAGTTCAACACTTTGAATTATTTAAATTTGAATTTGAATAAAATAATAGTAACGAAAAATAAGTAGCAAACAAAGTATAATTGTAATTTATGTATTATTTTTAAATATACCTTGATGTTCAATTTTCACAGTACTATTCTAGTTACTATTGCTTTTTCATTAAAGTGATTAAAGACAACAAGTTAAAATAATTTTAATAATTTAAATTCTAATAAGGGAATTACCATGAATACTCCTAATACCGATAAGTTACATGATGCTAAGATTTTAGATAAAACAAAGCTAAATGAAGACAATATTAAAGCGATAGAGAGTTTATCTGAAGAAGAAGTACAACATACCATCAATATATCTAATAAATTAAAAGATATTCCATCTACAACAGGTGTTTTGTTTTAATTTATTATTAATTTAAGGTTGGTGTTTCGGCATAACATCAACTTTCATTGACTTAAAGAACATCAATTTTAAGGAGTAAAAATTGACTCAACCAACTCATTTTGAGCGCATTGAACAACGCGTGCATTTTATGCGTTTAAAAGCATTTAATGCTTTTAATGAACTTAGAAACCATTCTGAATTCCCTGCACTTGTTAGTGAATATATATACATGAACCAAAGTGTTGCAAGAGCAACCGTGCCGATGATGGAAGAAGTAGTGAGGTGTTCAGAACAATTGCCTAATGACCCCATAAGTGCGCCTTTAATCAAATATATGAAGCAACATATCGCTGAAGAAACAGATCACGATGAATGGTATATCGATGATCTCGCAGTGCTTGGTTTTAGTCGTGAAGATATTATCAGTCGTATCCCTTCTCCTAATACGGCGGCAATGATAGGGTCAGTTTATTACTGGCTTAAACATTATCACCCCGTTGCTTTTCTAGGTTATATGGGCTCAGTTGAAACTTACCCATCCACAGAACAGTTTGTTAAAGACATGATTAAAGACTCTAACCTGCCAGCCAAAGCATTTGACACTATATTAATGCACGCTCGTATAGATGTTACTCACGGGCAAGATATTAAAAATTTAATCAATAGTTTACCGCTCACTGAGCAACATTTAAGAATTATAGAGATGACGGCGTTTCAAACATTTCGTTACAGTGCTTTGATGGTTGATGATATTTGTAAATCTGCTCCCACAAAATTAGCAAATGCGGTTTAAATATTCAGACATTGTTACGCATATTTAAAAGAGCCTTAAATATTTAGTTGTTAAATATTTAAGGCGGTTATTTACTTTAATATCTAACAATAACCTTTGTTTTAAGTAAAGCTTAAATGCCCAGAAGGGTAATCTTTAGTCTCAGGCAACGCTGGCGCTGGCCCTTTTAGTGCCAAAGCTAAATAGCAGTTACTTAACGATAACAATAAGTTCTCCTTCAATAATATTTCTAAAGCATCGTTCACTTTAGCCTCATCACTAGAAAGCCCTAACTTAATTAATTTATCAACTAAACGACTTTTTGATATCGGCTCTTCGCATAGTCGATATATAGCTGCTGTTAAGCCAGTTAGTTGATGGGTAAAATTAGTTGCCACCTTTCTAGTGTCAATAACAACAATATTTTCGCCCTGGTCACTCATATAAAGCAAGGACACTGAGCTACTACTCCACTGTTGTGACCATAGTGTTACTTGCTCTTGCAGTAATTTATGGCTTGCTACTTCATGAACATTACCCACCTTTAGGCTAAAGACATCTCTTTCTTTTGTTGGTTTTTCATCAAAAAAGTATGCAATATTAGCCAGTGCTTGTTCTGTCAAAGGGTAAATATATTGATAGCTTCGTAGCGGTTCGAGCTTTAAGCCATATTTTTCTGGGTCTTTAAAATAAGGGCTGAAGCGCGGATAGCGTATTTTTATCAGCTCATGATAAGGTGGTTGTAAATGCATAATAAGCGGTAGTATCTCGGCCATTTCTTCATACCAATGCATTTTTTCATTAGGCGCACCGCACAATAAATTCCATGACACCCTAACACCAAAATTCAAACTCCATTTAAGTGCCGAAACATTTTGAATGCCTGTAGCACCTTTCGCGACTAACTTTAAAAAATCGTCGTGTAGACTTTCAAAACCAGGTTGTATCCATTTAACTCCAGCATCGGCAAGTTGGGCAACATGCTCTTTTTTAAGGTTAGATTTGGTTTCATAAAATATATTATATTTCTTCTCTTTGCTTAATGCGGGCAGCACAGTTTTCATGTATTCCATCGGTAAAATGTTATCAACAATTTCTAATTTATTGATGTTATATTTTTTATGAAGCTCTTCAAATTCAGCCAATACAGCCGATGATGATTTAGAACGATGGGTCATGCTCGCACCGTTTAATCCGCAAAAGGTACAATGTTTTTTAGCTCCCCACCAGCAACCACGGGAGGTTTCAGCTAACAACCCCGGTTGAATATTTTTCGTTAATTCTAGAGTCGTTAATGTATTAAAATAGCTGTCGTAAATAGGTGTACCTACCTGAGCCATATCTTCAATATAACCACGTGGCGGTTTTGCCGGTAAGTTACTTTGTGACAGTAACAAGTCATTATTTTTTTGAGAAATGAAACCATGTGGCAAGTTATGTGCGCCAATAAATTCATCCTTCATTAACTTGTCCATGAATTTACCTATAACGTCGTCGCATTCACCGGAAAAAATATAATCAACCCAAGTGAAAGATTCGCTGATGGTTTGCCCCATTACCCCTTCACAGTTAGCCCCTCCCATCATAGTTATAACCGCGCTATTTTTTTCTTTAATGATGCGCAATAACGCTAAAGAAGCACAATTTTGTTGAAATGTAGAAGTACAAGCAACGATTTTTGGCGACTGAGCAAGTATGCGATCCGCTAATTCTTTAATATAATGTTCCGCTTTAGTTCTGACTGTTAATAATTGCTGTTTTATAACGTCTGATAAATCAGTAAATAAAGCAAAAAAACTTTCGTCGTGACGGTTTTTTTCAGGGAAAGCGGTACGAGAAAATGTCCATTCACCAATAAGGTGTTCAAAAAAAGAGTTATCTATTTGGTCATAAATTTCGAGGCCAATTTTAGTCGAGAATTCAACATTGCCATATATCGTCTCAACTTGGTGTCCATATTTATTAATATAGTTTTCAATAAGCCCTAGCGCTAATGAAGGGCGAGTAATTGAGGAATATGGCATGTTGATCAAATAGACAGTTGAAAGCATGAAAGAAAAGGTCTAATAAAATTAAGATGCAGACATACTAACAAGTAAAAAGATTCCTTGCTCCTTTTAGTAATTTTTATATAAAGTTCAAAGCTTGCGGTAATATTATCGACCTACAAAGATAAATATTGTATCTTCAGTCATCATCATTATTACTCATTACAGTAGAAACATACCATGGAAGTATTACATCAAAGAACCGTGCAACCCGATGCTCATGATCATCGCGATCATCAATTTTGTGATATTCATGGTGGCAACTCTTCCGACTACTGCCACATTGATTGCCCCGTAGAAACCAAACAAAAAATCGTTGAACATAGTTTAGCTAAAATAGATTTACGTGAAAAGCTAACCTCTGAAATAATCAATCAAGGCCTACTTAATTCATGTTCAGCCTGTGCGATTGCAGTGGCCTCTGAACTCTATTTAATTAGAGACTCACAACCCTTTATTGATGAAAATGCGAGTAATATCGACGCGTCACAAATGTTTATTTATTACAATGAACGAGTTATGGAAGACAAAGTAGATATAAATGCACCTGTATTTATTCGAAATGGCATTAAATCGTTATTTAAAAATGGCATATGTTCCGAAAAGTCATGGCCATATCCTGAGATGGTGTTACCAGAAAGTTTAAAAGCTATCGTAGCTAACGGTAGCATGGCAGAAATACAAAGCGAATTAACACGAGTGTTAACAGAGCACGAAGCAGAAATTCAGGCGGCCATTACCGAAAAACCTTCTAAACAGGCTATTGCACAAGCCCAAAAGCATATTATCAGTCGTTATTGTAACTTAACACTTGATGACGAACTCACTGAGCTTAAGCTGGCTTTGTCAAAAGGGATGCCTTTTATTTTTGGCATGATGGTGCCAAAAAGCTTTTATTTAACACCTGCCAGTGGGGTAGTAACTATGCCAAGCTCTGATGAAGCTAGACTCGGCGGCCATGCATTATTAGCGGTTGGTTATAACGACGAAAAGCAGCACTTTATTGTAAGGAATTCATGGGGAGAAGAATTTGGCGATCAAGGTTATTGTTATATGCCTTACGAATTTTTTACCGGAAAATACTCAACTAGCCAAACAAGCAATAGCGCAGATTTACAAGATAATACGTTTAGTTTTTGGTGTTTAACGCATCAATAGTGGCCTGCACGGTTAAGCTATTTAACTTAACCGTTAGCTATAAATTTAAACTTAGCAGAATTATCAGCACAATTTTTGTATTGATAATCAGCATCAAGATACTTGGGGTAATTTCTAACAGGATCTGACACTGGTTTTGCTAAATAAAAACCTTGTGCGTATACCATGCCTAATCTTTGCAATAGTTCAAATTCATCAATGGTTTCAATTCCTTCAACGATCACTTGAGCTTTTGCCGATTGTGCGAGGTCAAAAATAGCTTTCAAAAATTTACGCTTAAAACTGTCTTGATGGCAGTTTTCGACAAAGTATCGATCAATTTTCACAATATTGGGGCGTAACTGGCTCCATAATTTTAAGCCTGAATACCCTGCCCCTAAGTCATCTATTGCTACATCAAAGCCAAATTGACGATATTTAGCCAAGGCTTCACTGAGCATTGTACTGTTAGGTATAGGGTGTTTTTCGCTGAGTTCGATCACGATTTGATCACAGCTTAACCCTGCTTGTTGAACAAACTTTATCGTTTCACCTTGCGGGTGATTCTTATTTAATAGTACTAAAGGGCTGATGTTTAGAAACAATTTTCCCTTTAGTTTTAACTCTGCAAAACAAGTAATGGCTTTATCTCGGCATAATATTTCTAATTCGGACAATAAATCATATTGCGTTGCGTAATGGAAAAGTTTATCGGGGGAATGCAGTTCGGTATTCTCAGGGCCACGAGTTAATGCCTCATAACCAAGAATTGATTTTGTTTGCACGTTAAATATAGGCTGAAAAACCGTGGTAATGGCTTTGCTTTCTATAATTTCTAAAAGTTTGTTTTTCACATAGTACTCCTTAATCTGCAAAGTTTAAGGTAGTTTTATTACACTTTTATTACAACACACTTAAATGAATTCTGTTGCTTAAGTGTAAGACCATATCGAGTTAGAATATATCATGGCTACTTCTGCTAATTTGATTACCAATGGTCATAACAAAATATTTTAGCCCTATTAATAATAACTTAGCCATTTCATTATTTAATCGTTTATAGCGATTATTTATGCCACGTCATTAGATCTTATAAATGTACTTGTTTGAACAAAAGTTCCTTTATTATTATCTAACATAATAATACTACGTTGTTTTTTTTAATAAATATTTAACTTAATCCTGCAACGTTGTCATAACTCAGCACTATTCTATGTGCTTTTATAAATAGAAATAATCCTCAATTCTAAATATCTAATCATGCCAGCACCTTAGCTAGTTATTCGATGTAGTAAAAAAGTCATAAAATGTTAATGTTTTTCTAGGATCTCAATAAAATATTATGTTAATATGCATTTGCGTTGAGTTTTTGCGTTTCGGGAGAAGGATATTTCATTTATCTACCTTAAATTTATAAGGTGACTAATTGATTAACCTCAGACGCTACTAGTTTGTGTTATTGGAAACCTTTCTCTGTCTGTACTTTAGGTAGAGGGCATTTACTCCGTATAAATTGATTTGGAACAATCCATTTCAACTATTTTTTTTATAATTAACAACCTACGGGAAATGTTCACATGTCTGATACAGTAAATGGTAAAGTAAAATTTTTTAACGAATCTAAAGGTTTCGGTTTCATCGAGCAAGATAACGGACCAGACGTTTTTGTTCACTTCAGCGCTATCTCTGGTGACGGTTTCCGTACACTAACTGACGGTCAAGCTGTTACTTTTACTATCAAGCAAGGCCAAAAAGGCCCTGAAGCTGAAAACGTTTTAGCTGCTTAATAACTATTTTTAGTTATTAACTGAGTTTAAAGACTCAAATACAAAAAAGCGGAACAATTAAAATTGTTGCGCTTTTTTTTACATCTAAATTCAATATATTAGCCTGTATCTATCTACTAATCCTCATCTGACAAAGCAAAATAGTAAAGCCCTGCTAAACTCTTTATTGTAAAAAATATGATAACAAAAAGTTAACATTAATTTAAAGGGACTTTATATGAACAAGCTATCAGCAAAGAAAAATACTATACGCCTCCTTTTCTTAACCTCTTTATTATTAAGCTCTATTGCCAGTCATGCTTCAATTATTTTTATCAATGAAATTCATTATGATAATAATGGCGCTGACACAAATGAATTTGTTGAATTGGCTGGCACCGCAGGGTTAAACCTAATGGATTGGTCGCTAGTATTTTATAATGGCAGTAATGGAAAAGTGTATAAAACAGTAAATATTGGTGATGTTTCGTTAAATAGCACCGACCAGGGATTTGGTTTTCATGCGGTAAGTATCATAGGCATGCAAAATGGTTCAAGTGGTAATGGTAGTGCTGGCGATGGTATTGCTTTAATTGATAACAATAGTCAATTACAACAGTTTATTTCGTATGAAGGAGCTTTCGAAGCAACCAATGGGATTGCTCAGGGAATATTCAGCGACAATATTAATATGATTCAAAATGGTTCCCCCGTAGGCATGTCGTTACAACTCTCAGGAACGGGTAATAATTATCAGGACTTTACCTGGGAACTAGCCAATAGTACCTTGGGCATTAATAATGCTTCACAACACTTCATTGAAAAAGAGCTAACGCCGCCCGTACAAATCACAGAGCCCAATTTAGCCTTTGTTTTTTTATCTATTATTATATTGATGAGTTTAGGGAAAAAGCGTACTAAGCAGCTTTTAAGAAGCGATTTTTAAGCTTTCTATAATGACTATTAACAAGCCCAAATAGCCCGGTAAAGGAAAGTAGAGTTGCAAGTGTGGCCATCGTTATGATCCACCATGAGTTAACGTGGTCACTTTGGTTATGATCAGAAAATGTAGGAGACTCTCGCCAGTAGTTGCTGAAACAAGGTGAGATTCACCGTGAAAAGTGAATTGATAAACACTTTGCTGCGCTAATTGAGTTAGCTTCAATCGTTCGGCTTGAGGATATAGTTTAAGTATCTCTTGAAAGATAATAATGATTCTGCATGCAGATCAATAAAGGTCGGTGCTTTTACTAAATGGTCACCATGAATAAAATCAATATTCATGGTGACTATATAAAGAGCAGATAGGCTCCATAGAAGAAATTGAACACTTAAAAGTACATTAAAAACTTATGAGATTTTCGATAGATTAATGACAATTGTTCCACAAAAAATGCCTTTTTTGTGGGGCTGAATTAGTGTTCTATTTCAGCGGCAATTAAATCAACAATCGTTTCAATATGAAGTTCATCGCTATTTAATGCCGCGATATAATGATACTTTTCGCCACCTGCCGCTAAAAACACATCACGATTTTCATGAACTAATTCTTCTAAGGTCTCTAAGCAATCAGCACTAAAAGCAGGGCTGATAACAGCGACATGTTTATTATTGTCTGCTAAATCAATTAACGACTCATCGGTATAGGGTTTTAACCACTCGGCTTTACCAAAACGTGATTGAAAGGTCATCACATAATCATCTTCAGAAAATTCTAATACATCCATTAAGAGACGTGTGGTTTTCACACAGAAGCAATAGTAAGGATCACCTTGGTCTAAGAAGTATTTCGGCATACCATGAAACGACAACACCAACTTATCGGGTTTACCATGTGCTTGAATATGCTCGGTAACACTTCGGGCGAGTGCACGGATATAGTTGGGGTTTTCGTGATAACCACTAATAAAACTAAAACTTGGTACCCAACGCCATGTTTTTAATTGATTCACCACTGCGTCAAAAGTTGATCCTACCGTTGGTCCTGCATACTGAGGATAAAGCGGTAAAACAACTAATTTGTTAGCACCAGCAATTTGTAGTTTATCTAAAGCATTTGTAATTGAAGGTGTGCCATAGCGCATCGCCAATTCAACTTGTACGTTATCACCATACTTTTCTGCAAGTTGTGCTGCGACTTTATCCCTTTGTTGCTGACTAATAACCAACAATGGCGAGCCTTCTTCGGTCCAAATACTTTCATATAACTTGGCTGACTTTTTTGGGCGAACACGTAAAATTATACCGTGTAAGATAATTAACCAAATTAAACGAGGAATTTCAACTACACGAGGATCTGATAAAAACTCCCGTAAATAACGCCTAAGTGCAGATGCTGTTGGTGCATCAGGCGTTCCTAAATTGGTCAGCAATATGCCTACCTTTACCTGTTTTTCATGAATGTTCTTGTTACTACCAAGAAATCGTCCAGAAAATTTAGGCATAAATAAGATCCTCTATTATATTGTTTATTCTAGTTACTCGCTGTAATTTGTCTCTAAGCTTAAACTTTGTCAAGTTAGAGACTAAATTTATTCCAATGTAATTATTAGCTTAGTGTACGACAGTGCTTACAATTAAGTTCAATGGTTCTTTGGTGTTGACCGCAACATCATTAAGTTCGGCCTTAAAGTCCCCTGGTTTTATACCCGCACCACCAGAAGCAGAAACAACAGCATAAAGGTGCACTCTATCAACATCACTTAATTTTGCTTGCGGTGTCATCGCACTAGAATCATTCAACACTATCGTTATTGGCAAGTCACTTGCTAATAATTTCACGGCTGCAAGCGGCATTCGTCCACGAGTTTTGTCGGCAGGTATTGCATAAATAAAGACTGTTTTGTCTTTTCCTTGCGCTAACTTTTCTAATATTTCAGCACTGAGTTCAACAGACACGTTTAACTGAGGACCACTTGTCGTTGCCGCATTTTGACTAGTTTTAGAGCGGCTAGCGTCAGGCTGTGCAAGACGTTTCTTCGCTTCGTCTATGACTTCAATTAACGCTTGTTTGTTGACGTTCTTTTTGTCTGAATCAACAACACGTTGCCAGTGATTAATTGACACTTGGTAGTCGCCTGCAATAAAGCTATGCATGCCAAGTAAAATATTAGTTGATGGATCGTTCGGGTCTATCGCTAACGCTTTATCAATAAAACCTTGTACAGTGCCATCGATTTTCTGTTCATTTTTATAATAAATCGCTTGTGCTTTAGCACCATAAACATCGGCTTTAGGTCCTTCAATGCTTAACACTTGATCATAAGCTTTTAGTGCACTATCGAAATCGCCAACTGAAACAAGTGATTGTCCTAAGCTATACCAGGCGTCTGAGTTTTCAGGTTCACTTTTTGTTACTGCCATTAAACGTTTAATTTCGTTAATGGTTTGTTGTTCCAGATCAGAAGACTGCTGCATAGGCTCTTGTGGAGACATCGTCGTTAACTTTTCATAGATACCCGTTTCACTGTATACATAAAAACTGAAGGCTAATATGAAAACCGATAAGCTCACTGGCCAAATAATGGCTAATGCTTTAGTTTCTTGTGGTTTTTTATTTTCAAGCTCTTGATTTTCCATGTCTTGCAATAAGGTATTATCAAGTTCTGTTAATAAATACTGATAGTTTTCTTCGTCAATATTATTTTGTTTAAAGTCTTTTTCAATTTCAGCTTTATGCTCGTGATATAAACGAACATTAGTTTCATCACGTTGGGTATCATCAATACTGATTTCTGTTTGATGTTGTTTCAAAAATGGTGCCCACACTACTGCTAAAATCAGTAATAAAAAGGCAATGATGATAAAAATTAATTCCATGAGACAACCTTATTTATTTTTCAGTATTTGATCAAGTTTGCTTTTTTGCGCGGCGTTTAACGTTCTTTGTGCTTTTTTCACCGGTTTTCTGCGCAGAATAATCACGACGACTATGACACCAACAAACAATAATCCTGCCGGGCCGTACCATAAAATATAGGTTAGGCTTGACACTCGCGGACGGTACAAAACAAACTCACCATAGCGCGAGACCATAAAGTCGACAATTTCAATATCGGCTTTACCTTGCTGTAATAGTTCGTAAACTTCTCGGCGTAAATCTGCAGCAATGGGTGAGTTAGAGTCAGCTAAATTTTGGTTTTGACATTTAGGACAACGTAATTCTTTATTGAGTGCGTTAAAACGAATTTCGGTGACTTTATCTTGAAAAACATAGGTATCAACTGGGCTTGCCATCGTTAATGAACTGAAAAAAATCACGATCGCCACAAGCAAAACAACTAAGTATTTATTAAACATAATTATTGACTCTCTTGGCTGTTTATCATTGCTACGTGCTCAGCTTCAATTTGCACAATAAGCGGCTCGAATTCGTTTTGCCAAACCTGTGGGTTAAGCGGACCCGCATATCGTTTACGTATAATATTATTATGATCAACAACAAATGTTTCTGGCGCCGCATAAACGCCTAAATTTACACTTAACTTACCTTGGCCATCAAATGCAGAAAACTGGTAAGGGTTACCTAACTCAGTTAGCCACTTTGCTGCAGCAGCTCTTTCATCATCATAATTTAAACCATAGATAGTAAAACGGTTCGTTTTTGATATTTTGTTTAAATAGTCATGTTCATAACGACACGACGGACACCAAGTCCCCCAGACATTAACCAATTTAATACCTGGTTTGAAGTCAGCTATAGTCATGGTTTTTTCAGCATTTAATACTGAAGTTAAGCCAAACTCTGGAAACTTTTTACCGATCATCGCTGATGGTAATTCCGTTGGATTTAATGACAAACCACGAAACAGTACAGCCCCTAAAGCAATAAAGAGAATAAGAGGAATAAAGCGAATTAACTTACCCATTATGACGTGGCCTCATGGCTTATTTTTACATTATTATCTGTTGTAGTAGCCGATACAGTATTACCCGCTACTTTAACTTTTTTCTTACGACGATAGCGTTTATCTAAAATAGCTAGTACACCACCAAGCGCCATAAATATTGCCCCTAACCAAATCCAACGAACGAAAGGTTTGAAATGTACACGAATAGCCCAAGCGTTACCTGCGAGCGGATCGCCTAGTGCAACATAAATATCACGAAACAGTCCAGGATCAATACCCGCTTCGGTCATCCCCATGGTTTGTACTAAATAGGTGCGACGTTCTGGTTTTAATAAGGTGACAAAGTTACCTTTATTGTAGACTTCAAGTTGCCCCTGCTCAGCACTGTAATTTGGCCCTTCAACATGTTTTATACCTTTAAAAGCAATTTCGTATTGTGTATCAGCAATTTGAACTTTTTCACCGACATGCATTTTTACGTTAGTTTCACTTTCATAGACTGAAACTAGCGTAACGCCGACAATGGTAATAGCTATGCCGGTATGAGCAACAGTCATGCCCAACTGACTTAAGGTCAGTTTTGAGAAATTCCATTTTTCTTTACCTGAGTTTATTTGATTATATATTTCTTTTAACACCACCAATTGAACCCAACAAGCTAAACCTACGCCCATTGTCACTAGGATGATAAATTCACCGCCATATAACAATGGGAAAGCAATGCCAACAATAAGGCTGATCACTAATGGACTCAGCATTTGTTTACGCAACTCACCTTGTTTCGCTTTTTTCCACCGAATTAACGGGCCAATACCCATCACGACAAACAATAAGCTCATAATAGGTACAAATACCGCATTAAAATACGGAGGTCCTACTGAGATTTTACCTAAGCCCAATGAGTCAACCAATAAGGGATACAAGGTCCCTAGCATCACGGTTACTGTTGCTACCACTAAAATAATATTACAAATCAGTATCGCTGTTTCACGAGAGTACAAAGCAAAGCGGCTGAACGATTGCACGTTACTGGCTCTAAAAGCGTATAAGGTTAATGAACCACCAACAGCAATAGCCAATAGCAGTAAAATAAATAAACCACGGCCTGGATCAGCAGCAAAAGAATGCACTGAAGTAATAACACCAGATCTTACTAAGAAGGTGCCTAATAAACTTAAACTAAAAGCGAATATAGCTAATAATACCGTCCAGTTTCTAAACGTACCGCGTTTCTCCGTAACGGCTAATGAATGAATAAGAGCAGTGCCGACTAACCAAGGCATGAATGATGCATTTTCTACTGGATCCCAGAACCACCAACCGCCCCAGCCAAGTTCGTAGTATGCCCACCAGCTACCTAAAGCAATGCCTAGTGTTAGGAATACCCATGCAGCAACGGTCCAAGGTCTTGCCCAACGTGCCCATGCAGCATCTAACTTGCCACACATTAAAGCAGCAACAGCAAAAGCAAAGGCAACAGAAAAACCGACATAGCCAAGGTAAAGCATAGGAGGATGAATAATTAAGCCAATATCTTGTAAAAGCGGATTTAAATCGCGACCTTCTGTTGGCACCATTGGCCATAAACGCTCGAACGGGTTTGATGTTAATAAAGTGAACAGCATAAAACCAACGGCGATCATACCTAGCACTGCCAAGACTCGAGATATAAAGGCTTCATCAATACCTTTACTGTATTTAGCAACCGCAGCAGTCCAAGCGGTTAATGAAAAAACCCATAATAATAATGAGCCTTCATGTCCGCCCCAGACCGCACTTATTTTAAAATAATAAGGTAAATGAGAATTAGAATGACTGGCAATATATTTGACAGAGAAGTCGTCGGTAACAAAACCCCAACCGAGAATAATGATACTAATGGCAGTAAAAGCAAACATGCCAAAAGTCAGTGGTTTAGCATAGCCAACTAGACGTTGTTGATTACTGGCTAAACCTACGAGTGGGATAATGCTTAAGCAAATAGCAAAAGCCAAACCTATAATAAGGGCGAAATGTCCTAACTCAGGGAGCATTACTTCAGGGGTCATTACTTTCTCCGATTCAGTGCAAACACTAAATACAAAAATTAATCGATAAAAGACACCATTGCCATGGCGTTTTAGTAGGTGAATTTTTCAGTTAACTGCAAATGAGTAGATAAAGAAATAAACCAAACTAAAAATTTGGGTAATTCTAGCACTATATGGTGTGTCATTTCATCACTGTCATAATAAAACGGATGAATAATTTTCTCATTTCTAGGGCTAGCCTTTACCGAGCGATATAGTATGATATTAGCCGAGTTGATATTACGATCTAAATCAATTCTTTATGCCGTAAATTACGCTAATATTTGTCTCATAAATTTGGTGTAAAAACTAACGTACAATAATTATTCAAAAAGTGATTCTATTGGCAAACTCTCTTAATATTCAGTGCTCAGATAAACCAACTAGTAAGCAGTTATTATTATCGGCAAATGCATTGACTTGTATTCGTGAAGACAGAATTTTATTTGAAGAGCTAGATTTGTCGGTACACAGCGGCGACATTGTTCAAGTTGAAGGACCCAATGGTTCAGGGAAAACCAGTTTATTGCGAATTTTAGCGGGTTTATCACAACCCTACGATGGGTCTGTGCTATTTCAAGAGCAAAGTATTTCAGAGCACACAGATACTTTTCATCAAAATCTACTGTATTTAGGACATTTACCTGGTGTAAAAGGGGAAATGACGGCTCAAGAAAACCTTGAGTTTAATCTCGCTTTACACGGTAACGATGCTGCCACTGCGGAAAAAACGCTAGAAAAAGTTAACTTATTAGGTTTTGAAGATGCACTTGCTTCGCATTTAAGTGCCGGGCAACATCGTCGTATTTCTCTCGCGCGTTTATGGCAAAGTTCAGCGCCTATATGGATCTTAGACGAGCCATTTACCGCGATAGATAAACGTGGTGTTAGTGAACTAGAGCAATTGTTTTTGGCCCATGCAGAGCGTGGTGGCTGTGTTATATTAACCACTCATCAAGACTTATCATTTCCTGAAGATAGGGTGAAAAAAATCACCTTAGATTACCGGTTTTATTAGAGATAAATTACCATGACACCTGACCACAATTTATCGTATAAAGCCGCGTTTAATTTAATTATCAAACGAGATCTCACCATTGCCTTTCGTCATCGCGACGATATTATTAACCCACTACTATTTTTTATTATTGTCGTCACCTTGTTTCCACTAGGTATTGGTCCTGAGTCGACCACTTTATCGCGTATTGCTCCAGGAATTATTTGGGTTGCGGCGCTACTTTCTACTTTATTGTCCCTTGACCGTTTATTTAAATCAGATCACGACGACGGCTCGTTAGAACAAATGTTACTAAGCCCTCACCCGGTTTTTATTTTAGTGCTAGCTAAAATAATTGCTCACTGGTTGGTTACTGGCTTGCCGCTTATTTTTATTGCGCCACTGCTTGCTGTATTACTGCATTTAAATGAAAACAGTTACGGTGCTTTGATGTTAACGTTATTACTGGGTACGCCGATTTTAAGTTTATTAGGTGCCATTGGTGTTGCATTGACTGTTGGCATTAAAAAAGGCGGCGTTTTACTGAGTTTATTGGTGCTGCCCCTGTATATCCCGGTATTAATTTTTGCGACTAGCGCCATAGATACTGCGGCAATGAACTTACCCTACAGCGGACAACTTGCTATAATTGCCGCACTGTTTTTTGGCTCTTTAACCTTAGCCCCTTTTGCTGTTAGCTCAGCATTAAAAGTGAGTACCAACTAATGTGGAAATGGTTACACCCTTATGCAAACCCTGAAGTGTCTTATCACTTTGTTGGTAAGCTTTTACCCTGGATTTCTAAAATCACTATTTTGCTACTTGCCATAGGTATGGTTTGGGCACTAGTTTTTGCGCCTGCCGATTATCAGCAAGGTGACAGTTTTAGAATTTTTTATATCCATGTACCTACGGCTATTTTGTCGATGAGTATCTATGTAGCTATGGCATCGGCGGCTTTTTGTAGCTTAGTATGGCAATTTAAATTAGCCGATGCTTCAGCAGCAGCTATGGCTCCTGTAGGCGCAGTAATTACCGCTATAGCACTATTTACTGGTGCTGCATGGGGAAAACCTATGTGGGGAACTTGGTGGATTTGGGATGCACGCTTAACCTCTGAACTGGTCTTACTTTTTCTATATCTGGGTGTTATCGCTTTACATAATGCTTTTGAAGATAAAAATTTAGCTGGAAAGGCTGCAGGAATATTATCGTTAGTCGGTGTAGTCAATATTCCTATTATTAAATATTCAGTTGAATGGTGGAATACCCTTCATCAAGGCGCTACCGTCAGTAAAATGGAAGCTCCTTCGATGAGTTTGGATATGTTTTTACCCTTCGTTTTCTGTTTTTTAGGTATTGCGATGTTGATTACCTATGTTATTTGTTTACGTTTTCGTACAGAGTTATTAGCTCGTAATGGCATGCGCCCTTGGGTGCGCGATTTAATTACCGCAGAAGGAGCTAAATAATGCAATTTGACAGTATTTCCGCATTTTTTGATATGGGTGGTTATGCGTTTTTCGTTTGGTTGTCGTATGGCGTTAGTGTATTGCTGTTGACACTGCTCGTTTACACTAGCCATAGCAATCATAAAAACGTAAAAAACAAAATTGTTCAACGTTTACTACGTGAGAAAAAATTACGTAAAGCGGCAGAAAAACAATCAGCTAACGTAAAGCAAACTGATCCAGAAAACCCTGGTGTTGAGAACCAATCTAAAAATACTAATGAGGCTGTTACATGAATCCCCGTCGTAAAAAACGCTTAACTATCGTTATTTCCATATTAGCCGGCTTAAGCATTGTCGCTGGTCTGGTACTTTATGCATTAAGTCAAAACATTGATCTATTCTATAAACCGTCTGAAATATATCAAGGTAAAGATGACAGTGGTATTAAACCCATTAATGGCCAACGCCTACGTATCGGTGGCTTAGTTGTTCCAGGCAGTGTTAAACGTGACCCTAAGAATTTGAACGTTACGTTCAAACTTGTTGATATGAAAATGCCCATTGAGTTTCATGAATCAGACATAAGTGTTGAGGTACATTACGATGGCATATTGCCTGATTTATTTCGTGAAGGACAAGGTATTGTCGCCAATGGTACGCTTGTAAATGGTAATTTAATCGAAGCAAGCGAAGTATTAGCTAAGCACGACGAAAACTATATTCCCAAAGAATTAGCTGACGATATGGGCGAGAAGCATGAAAAGCCAAGTTATAGCAAAGAGCAATTAGAAAGTAAGAAGTACTAACTGTTACTTAAAACTAAAAACGCTGCGAATAGATAATAATGATATTTATCTATTCGCAGCGTTTTTTATTATCAATTTTACAGTATGTTTTTGTTTGCTAAGCGACCTCATCTACTGACAATATACGATCGCCCACTTTATTCATAATGTTAATTTCACCTTCGCAAACCGCAATAATCGACTTACCCTTTTTAAAACTATCGGGTATCACCACTCGTCCCTTAGGACACTGTAAGAAAGATTCTATTTTATGTAAAAGCTCAAGCGAAGTGTCACTGTAATAGATAACAGTAACGGTTTTTTCTTGATAATCTGTCATGGTTCACTCTTATTCTATTGTTATTGTTATTGTTATTGTTATTGTTAGTTTTTATTAACACTCAAATGACTACAATACATATTATTTACTATCATCTTTCTTGAGATCAATCGTCTCATAATTATAATTAGCGCGGTTATCAAAATAAGGTATCACACTCTAAAAGCTAAAACCACATCCGTACAATAAACAATCAGTTAAAAGAGGCTTGTTTGGGTTATCACTATTGAGATAACATCAAAAGCTGATGAATATTAGGTCGTATAAATACACTTAGTTATATAAAAAATGACCTTCATGACCTACTAAATTTTAGACAAAAAAAACCCTGAGCATAAACTCAGGGTCGATCAAATTAGATCGTTTAACGCACCCTCAACTAGTGAGATCGGATATCCATACGGATAAATTTGTTACATTATTTAGAAAAACTCCAGAGATTCTAAATTACTTCCAGTTTTTTATTTTATGACCTTTTACTGCATAAAATAAAATAAAACTATAAATTGGGATCATCATCCAATAGGCAGATTGACCATTGATTGATTCAGATAGAAGACCATAAACTAAAGGTAATAAGGCTCCACCAGAAATACCCATGATTAATAATGCTGAGCCCTTTGATGTGAATTTACCTAATCCTTCTAGGGCTAACGGCCAAACAGCAGGCCAAACAATGGCATTAGAAAAACCAAGCAAAGCAATGAAGGTAATAGTATTTGGCAATGTCGGTATTCCTGACCAGCCCCACAAGACTTCTGACACTGAAATACTGCTGGTATCACTAAACACCACAAGTAATGAAAATATGATGCCCGTTAGTGCAGATGCTTTCAAAGCAAATTCTTGAGACATTACGCGAGGGATCAATACAATACCTAACGCATAACCTATAAGCATGAATGCCATAGTATAAGAAGTTAATGTCGTGGCATTAGCTACACCTAAATTGGAAGCAAATAACCCAATGGTATCGCCAGCAATAACTTCAGCACCAACATAAACAAAGATAGTTAATGCACCTAAAATTAAACTAGGGAATTGCATGATTGAGGTTTTATCTTTACCGTTAACATCATGCGTGGCATCTTGACCATCGTCGTCATGAGCAAGATCTAATTCTGGTAATGATATCTTTTTCATAATACCGGCAAGAATAATAAAAATAACCGCCATACCAATATAAGGATTAACTAAACCACTAGCCAAGCCATCAATAGTTTGTAGACGTTCAGCTTCAGCCATAGCCGCTAAACTTGCCGCTGTTACTCCTGAAAAGTCACCAATAACGATAGCAGTAAATACGATAGGAACAATAACACCAGCACCTTTGTTCATTAATCCCATAAACATAATACGAACGGCAGCACTTTCTATTGGGCCAACTTTTACTACATAAGGGTTTGCTGCTGTTTGCAACAATGTTAACGAGCTACCAATAACAAACTGTGCAATTAAGAACAACCAAAAGAGCTTTGATTGTGCTGCTGGAATGTAGATTAAGAAGCCGACAACCAGCACCAATAATCCAACAACAATGCCATTTTTGTAGCCAATTTTTTCTAACAGACTAGCCGAAGGTAATGCCATGACAGTAAAAGCAAAGTAAAATGTAATAGCAATTAATAATGCTTCCGTTTCTGTAAGCTGCAACACCATCTGTAGGTAAGGTACTAACGCACCATTTTGCCATGTAACAAAACCAAAAATGAAAAATAATGCGCCTATTATCGCCAGCGGCCCAAAGTTACTTTTGGTTTTTTCGTTTGTCATAGTCGTTTCCATATATTCCTCAATATTTATCTTGTTATTATTATTTTACGATAGTTTAATTTAAATTATTTCTTATAAACTCGTTGTCCAGCAATCCAAGTTGCTTGCACTTTAAAATCATCATTTAAGACAACAAAATCAGCTTGATGTTCAATCGTTAACGCACCTCTAATGTCACCCTGATTAATATAATCAGCAGGGTATTGTGTTGCCATTCTTATTGATTCATCTAGGGGTAAGCCTAAGCCTAAATGGGTATTTTCAACCGCTTGTGCCATATCAAGTGCTGCACCTGCTAGTTCACCGGTTGTTGATGTTAATCGGCCATCTTTTAAATAGATGGTACGGTCAAAAAATGAGAACTCAGTTTGATCTGTACCAATAGTCGACATTGCATCCGAAACTAGAAAAACTTTCCCCGTAGGTTTAGTTTTTAACGCAAGTTTTACGCTGGCATAATCTACATGGTGGCCATCAATAATAATTCCACAACTGGCCTGGTCATTTAATAGTGCACAACCTGTAACACCGGGTTCACGGCCTTGGATAGGCGACATTGCATTAAATAAGTGGGTAAAACCATCAGCACCGGCATCCATCGCTGCTTGCGCTGTTTTGTAATCCGCATTGGTATGACCCAAACAAACCTTAATTCCTAAAGAAACCATGCGCTTAATATCGTTTAAGGAAACTGTTTCAGGTGCTAAAGTTACGAGAACTTGCCCGATATCTTTACGTTCGAGTATAGTCCACTCTTCATCTGATATAGGACGAATATACTCTTGTGCATGCGTCCCTTTCTTAGCGATAGATAAGTGAGGTCCTTCAAAATGTATCCCTAATATTCCGGGTACTTTCTCAGCTATTGCCAATGCCATTGCATCAGCAGCTTGCTCCATCACTTCTACTTTATCAGTGATAAGTGTCGGCAACATGCCTGTTGTACCAAATTGAGAATGTGCGGCAATGATAGTTCTAAGGTTATTTACCGAGGGAGAATCGTTAAACAATACACCTCCACCGCCATTAACTTGTAAATCAATAAAACCAGGAACAACTAAGCCATCTAACACGCCATCAATCGAAGAAATATTATTGTCAAAGGCAGTAATTTTTCCGTCGGTGATCACAATGACCTGATCATCAAGATAGTTTTTACCATCAAATACTCTTTTGGCATGAAGGCGAAGGCTTGTCATAGTTATTATTGTTCCTTAAATACAGTATTCTGTTGAAGACTAATTATTGCAACTCGAGTTGCTGTTTTGCAAAAATCACTGAGCCAACTTCTGGAGGATTAATCGGTTCTATTAACTGCGCTTTAATCGCTTCATCTAACCAAGGTTTTATTCTTGGTGTTAAACCACCAATTAAGGCTAAATGCGGTGGGTTTTGTTTTAATAACTGTCTAGCGACATGATTAATATAATCAGCACCTTCGGCAACAATAGCTAAAGCAAGTTCGTCACCTTCTTCGGCGCAGTCAAAAACTAAATTAGCCATACGTGCATAAAATGCAGCGGGTTTACCGGCAATAACTTCAACTAATTCAACATCATCTTTAACATTTAATAATGCTAACACTTTATCATTAATTATTGATTGTGGAATAAGTCCATCAAGTGATAACAATGACTGCTTAGCGGCTTGTAAACCAAACCATGCCCCACTACCTTTATCACCATGAGGAAAACCATGTGCGCCAACCATATACGGATGACCATCAACAAAAGAAAAGCCACAAGACCCCGTGCCGGTGATCATCACAGCACCATCTTTTCCATCATGCGCGCCAAGACAAGCAATTAATAAGTCAGTAGCGAGATACATTTTTTTGAACGGATGCTTCCAGTTTGACATTTGTTCAAACAAAACCGGTAAGTTTACGCCAGCAAGTCCAACTCCCGCGACGATATTACCTAATTCACTTTCATCAATGCCCGCATCTTTAAGGGCTAACTTCGCTGATTCAGTAATAGAGTTTATCGCTTGTTCAAAACCATGCAATGGATTGCCAGGACCTGCGATACCCGTTCCTAGTATTTTATTTTCACTCGACATAACGATAGCTTTACACTTGCTACCACCGCCATCAATGCCTAGAAATATTTCGTTATTGCCACTGCTGTTCAGCATGTTGACCTCATGTCTTTTTGTTTATTATTCTAGTAAATCGTTACGAATAAACATTCAGTTACTAAAATGTAATCTGATTTCATCTTAACCATTAATGACAGCGTTGTCATTTACTTTTTTAACGAATATATTTTATTTTTATCTAATTCAGCTGAATAAAAATACAAAAGACTGATTTAGCTAAGCATTTTAGCTAAATCAGTCTAGTAAACAAACAATAAATCAGTGCGCTTTTACGACAACTGAACGCCCTTTACGTTGGCCATCAAAGCTAATACTACGTACATTCACGTTTCCTTTAACCTTAGAGGGGGCTTGATAGTGAATCCATTTCCCATCATCTTCTTGATACTCGATAGCAAGACCAGGAAACGCTATATTCGCATAAAGCTTGCCGTCTTTTATCATAGCGCCAACAGTAGGTAATCGATAAAACATTTTATCATTCTCTAGTTTAGCTAATGCTTTTTGGCCGATGGCATTGGCAAATATTTTCCATTGTTGATCGCGTATTACTTTATTCTCATCAGTAAATACGTTGGTACTTGCTGTGTATTTAGCCCCTTGATAATTATAAGGTACTGCCCAGTCAGCCAAATGCCATGCTCTTTCAGCAACAGCAAATAAGCGCGGGAAAATTTTGTACTGCGCGACATTGTCTGTGCGAGTATTTTCACTCCATAATTGTGCTTGTAACCCTAAGAAACGATTACCCGCTTTAAGTGGTGTTTTAGTATCGTCTGCTTCATAGGTATTATTTTGACGATCAAACCAGAACTCTGCATGGATAGGTAAGTTATCGGGGATAAACTGGAAAACTTTTTCAGTGTTGGTATGACGAGATGCCCAATAGTAGCCATGTTCTTTTGGATCGGCTTCATAAGGAAAGTCAAAATATAAAACATCTGGAGTAGATAACACTATCTGCCAGTCACGATTAACCAATTGGTGTACCTTATTATGACCACTCCAAAATAAAGCATCCCATGCATTCGCTTGCACAATTGCCGGCATATTCTCTTTCCGAGTATGCTCCATACCATCACTCCAACCTGCAGTTTCGATATCTAACTCAGACAAGATGGAGGCGACTCTTTCGATAAAATATGCGCCAAGTTCGCTCATGTCTTTCACGCCTTTGTCATTATTAGCAACAAAGTCTTTACAGGCTTGTGATTCTATCCAAGCGCCGGCAGTTTCATCAGCACCAATATGATAACGAGTGAGTGGTTGTCCTGCATCCGCATGTATTTGTTTTACCTGCGTCATCACTTCGGTTACGAAGTCGTAGGAAGACTCTAAACAAACATTGATCGTATTATCGTTATAAAACTGTACTGAAGAATAAACTGTTGGGTCGTTTTTATCATACAAATTATACTGTTGTGCTTTATCGCTCTGCTCTGAAATTTCATATTTCTTAGTTCTTGCAGCCATCGCTTTAATTGCCGCCCTAGAATGCCCTGGCATATCCAGTGATGGGATCACTTGAATATGACGAGCACTAGCTGCTTTTAATATTTCTTGATAATCAGCCACGCTATAATAGCCGTTAACTGCACTAGTTTTATCAACCCCTGCCCCTAACTGAGACACAAGACATTCTTCGTCTTTAAGATCAAAACAGCGTGTGCCACTTAGTTCAGTTAACTCTGGCAGTGATGGTATTTCTAAGCGCCAACCTTCATCATCACCTAAGTGTAAATGTAGTTTATTTAACTTGTAGGCTGACATTTGTTCCAGCATTGATAAGATAAAATCTTTATCATGAAAGTTACGTGCTACATCGATCAACAAACCACGAAATTCATAGTGTGGTTCATCTGCTGCAACTAATAATGGTACTTTAGTAGAGCCTAAAGTAACTAAGCTAGAAAGTGACTGCAAGCCATTGAAAACACCTGCAGCATCAACACCAACAACCTTGATACCATGCTTAGAAATGGCTAACTGATAGCTGCCTAAGGTTTTATGTTCATTCGCTACAATAGCTAACTTTAATGAAACACCTGTTGAAATTTCAGCAATGTCAAAACGGCTTAACCTAGCTAGAGCTGCAGAAACATCCACTTTTTCTACATTACCAAAATCAACATTTATTCCAGTGGCTAAGTCTAATAACGCATTATTCTTGTCATAACTCACCGATTTTGGTGTTGGGATAATGACCTGACTAACATCAAGTTTTTCCTGGCCAAGCATTAAATTTCGTTGATATAGAGTACGACTATCTAGCCACTTTGTTTTATCACTGCTACTACGTTTAAACTGCTTTTCAAGATCAGTAAAAGGTGCAACAAAAGATAATACTTCTAAGCCTGTTTCAGCATCGATACTCGGTACGGTACTCGCTATTACACGGGGCTGAGTACTGTCAGCGCTTACAATATAATTAGGCATGGCATCTGATTCAGCTAACATCCAAAACATTGCTCTGAACATTAACGTTTTGCTTTCGTCTTTTTCAAAACCTTTGAATCCGGGCTTTAATGAAATTTTATGCAAATCACCATTGATATGTTTAACAGTGAACTCTTCACTTTCAAAAGATTGTATTGGGGCTATATGGCTGAAATGAATATTCCAGCCATTAGCGGGTATCGCATCGCTAGCAGTGAACGTTATTTGAGCTTCATAACATAAACCATCCGCTTTTGCTTTATCACATTGATCTGTTGGAATATTAGTGAGTACTTGATATTTAACATCTAGGCTAGTAGAAATGTTATCAACATCTTGTTGAGTAGCCACGGTTACTTTACTCGCTTGTTGTGCCTGTTGCACTGGAGTTGAAGACGTTGTTGATTGACTACTTTGCTCACACCCAGCAAGGGCTGCACTTGCACTCATTAATAATACTAAAAAATTTTTATTCATTCTTAGGTTACTCATATGCTGATGATTACTTAAACGTCAAACATCTAATGTATTTAGTACCACTAACTCTACCTGTTTTGACAGCGCTGTCAAATATATGATTCAGATCAAAGGTTTTCCTTTAGTAGTCGATAATATAATCAAAAATAACATTATTAAGGCTGTTTGAATATCAGAAGCTATCAGTTAAATTTTTTCCGTTACCGGAAGCACTCAAGATTAATTAAGTGCATGTAATTTATATAAAATCATGTAAAAAACGATAGTGCCGATCAGCGAACATTTACGGAGTAGTAAAATATTGTCACTATTGATGTTGATGAATGCACCTGGCCAACCATAAGGGAACATGAAGCCAGCTCCCAGTAGGGTACAAAAAATCATTAATTGACGTAAAGCAATAGTTAGTCACTTAATCAGTGACTAAACACAAGGAGTGATTAAATGAAGCATCAGTGTATGGCTTTCAAAATATAAAACTAAGAAATAAGCCTTAGGGTAATAGTAAATTACGCTAAGGCTTAAAGTAAAATCAAGAAAGGCCATTGAGTATTTGGCTAACTCAGATATTAGTTTTTCAATCAAGGCCGATATATTGTGGGCGAATAAGGTTAAAAATAGCTTATTTGCTATTGGTAAGGTTAACTAATTTCGCAATTCTTTGTGTTGAAAACAAACAACTATAGATTGCAGTAAGAAAACCTTTATTTTTAATCTCTAAGTGATCAGAGTCATTTAATTCATTAAATAAACTTTCATCAATGGTATATAGACCTGTCACATTAAACTCTTCATTATTCTTTGGTTTAATGGTCAAAGATTGCGACGATAATAAGCTCTTATCAATCATTGTTTGTATAAAGTTTTGAGTAGCATCAAGTTGTGAATGTGCACGAAGAAGGTTTTCTGTCACTTTTGTTAAATATGGCGTTTGCTCACCATCATTAGAAAATAATGCTTCGCCTTTAGTTTCTGATACAAGATTACTATCGAGGTTAATACCCACTACAAAGTTATCAGGTTGGTCTGCCGATGGCGAAAGCACGAAAGGGAAATTAAGTAGGTATTGAGGAATAAATAATGAATTCCATCCCCCTTTTTTATGAAATAAGTTTTCCTGTGGTCTTAGCCCCAGTAATGCAACTAAATGAAAGCGTCCTGTTTCCGCATCCTTTATAAAGGCGATAGGGTATTCAGCTTGTACTTGCGGCAATTCGAAAACAGACACAGGTATAATATGGCTTTGAGCACTGTGCGCATAACTTGGATCTGACTCTATTTTTAATGCTTGATGTTGATTTTTATTAAGTGGCTGAAAGTTTGCCATTGATTTCTCCAGTAATTTTTATATCTTTTGAAAGCCGAACGCTTTTACTTTAGTTAACAATTCCCTATTAGTTGGGAGGTTATTCTGTAAATGCTGCTTTAATTTTTCATTTTTCTTTAGGATGCTTTCAACCGTATGATGTTGATTAAACGTTGAAGCGTTATAACCTAGTTCTTGTACATAACCCATACCATGTAGGACATATTGATAACTGTCTTGAATAAATGGTTCAAAAGTATTTTGAAAGTCATATCGGCTAACTGGACGATATTTCCAGTTGTCGAGTTGCTCTAATAAGCTATCGGGTACAGAACTGGCAGATTTATTTTCTAACCAAAAATCTTCTTTTCGGTGAGATAAAAAATAATGTAATTTAATAAAATCTATTGTCCGCTTCCATCGGTATTCAAAGGAGTCATTGAATTTTTTTTCAACCGCTCCTAGTTGTTTCTTGTTACGAGGAAATAGTTCACAAAGCATATTTGCTGATGCTTCTATAAGAAAAATGGCTGATGCTTCTAAGGGTTCAACAAAAGCTGCTGACATTCCTATCGCTACACAATTTTTTTCCCAAAATTTCTTTCTATATCCCGATGCTATTTTTATTCTTCGAGCCGACAATTGTTCAGCTTGAGGGCCAATATAATCACGTAATGTTTGTTCTGCCTGATCATGACTGACAAAATCAGAACAATAAACATAGCCGGTACCACGTCTATTTGACAGCCCTATATCCCACGTCCAACCAGCTGCATGTGCAGTTGAAATTGTTGAACTACTTATTGCATCATCTTCGTTTTGATAAGGCACTTGCATTGCAATGGCATTATCAGTAAATAAAATATCATTAATTGGCGTAAACTCTATACCTAAAGCTTCACCCAATAATAAACACCGAGTCCCTGTACAATCGACAAAAAAGTCACCTTCTATACGACCTAACTCTTTTGTTTCTATTGATGAAATTTCACCTGAAGCATTTAAATTTGTCGATATCACGTTTGCCGCGAGGTGCTTAACACCAAAGCGTTCGCAACTTATTTTTTTCAAAAAGTCAGCAAACTTGCCTGCATCTAAATGATAAGCGTAATTTAATAAACCGTCATAGCCACGATTAGCGATAGTTTTTGGGGCAAAGCCACCTTCACAAATGACGGCTTGAGGGCTAGCGAAATTAGCATAATCGATTTGCTTATCTGACAACGACCAATATGGACTTAGGTTAAATTCGTCAGCATTTACAATGGAACTAAAAAGGTGATAATAAACCGAATCTTGTCCATTTTGTGCTGGTGTTCTCCAATTCACAAACTTAGTCGCTTGCTTAAAGGATGCATTACAATAGTTAATAAAGTCATGTTCGGCGATGTCTAAATCAGCCAGTGTTTTTCGCATGGTTGGCCATGTTCCTTCTCCTACTCCTACGGTAGGGATATCAGGTGACTCAACAAGGGTTACTTGCACGGACTCTGATTTATTAGAACTAAGGTATTTAGCAAGCTTGGCGGCAGTTAACCAACCCGCGGTACCTCCTCCAACAATAACAACTTGATTAATCATTCCATCATTCATTCAATAACACCTTTATACTTTACTAAATCCAAATTCTTTTACTTTTTCAACAAGTTCTCGTTGTTTTGGTAATTGTTTTTGCAGTAATTCGGTTTGACGATCGACATTATAAAATAACTTTTCAGCTTTTTTAGCATCTGGATATGCAGCGGTATTGCCAGATAAATCTGTATCGTAATTCATACCATACAATACATATAGATAACTATCTAAGTTAAAGGGTTCCCATGCGTGATCAAAGTCAAATTTTGTTGGCGGTTGAGTTTTCCAGTACTCAAGCCTTTGCTTCAGCTTTTCGGGTATCGACACTGGATCGCAATTATCAATCCAGTATTTCGTATCTCTACGTTCTGAAATGCAATAATGTAATTTAATAAATTCAACCGTTCGTTCCATACGTACTTTAAAATTTTGATTAAACTGTTGCTCAACATAAGGCATTTGCTTTTTATCGCGCGGAAATTGTGCAGCAATCATTGTTGCTGCGGCGTCAAATAAAAATATTGCCGATGCTTCTAACGGTTCAACGAAACCAGCAGACATTCCGATAGCGACGCTATTTTTATGCCAGAACTTTTTGTGATAACCAAGCTTTATGGGGATTTTTCTAATAACAAGATCATCGGTATAATCGTCACCAATATAATCAATAAGCTGCTGTTTTGCTTTTTCATCACTAATATATTTACTACTAAAAACATGGCCTACACCACGCCTTTCTTGCAAGCCAATATCCCAAATCCACCCAGCCTCTTGAGCTGTAGATAGTGTATGTGTTTTTATTGCTTGTTTTTTATCTGGATATGGAACCTGTACAGCAAAAGCAGTATCATTAAAAAGAACATCGCTAATATCATGCCAGTCAATATTATAAGTTTGCTTGATTATGAGCCCTTTCGAACCAGTACAATCAATAAAAAAATCTGCGGGTATTAGCTTCTCATCACTATGGTCTGTTTCAACATGCTTGATGAATTCATTTTCATCCAATACGATGTTAGTTACATTAGCACTCACAAATTTAACACCTAAATTATCGATACAGTGCTTTCTTAAAAAAGTGGAAAACTTATTCGCATTTAAATGGTAAGCGTATTCTTGAGCAGCACTGTATTCAGGCATAACAATTTGTTTCGGCGCTAAACCTAGATCACAAGCTCTGGCCTGTGATGCTACCGCTTGATCATAAGGTAATCTATTTTCTTTATTTTTTAATAACCAATATGGGGCCAAATTGAAGTCATATGAAGAGTGGCTTACCGTACCAAGAGGATGATAATAACTTTCTTTTGCGCTTGGTTCAGGTGTTTTAGCCCAATTTATAAATTCAGCACCTTGCTTAAAAGTTGCATCACATTCGCGGATAAAATCAGTTTCACTAACGCCTATTTTATGTAACGTTGCCCTTAAATTAGGCCAAGTTCCTTCTCCAACACCAACAATAGGAATATCAGGTGATTCAACTACCGTAACCTTGATGCCGTTTTCTTCTTTACTATTTAAACTTTTTGCCAATATAGCAGCAGTTAACCAACCAGCTGTTCCGCCACCAATAATTAAAATATCATTATTAACTGTTGTCATTTTGCATGCTCATCACGTATTGAATAGTTTGAAAGGATTTAGCTTTAAAAATTAAGGCTTAATATATATTTAGGACAAATACATATTAAGCCTAGAATAACTATGAAAGGAAGAAAAACCTTACCTTTCATGAAATAAATTACCGATTATAAGCGGTAAGATACCTTTAAGAATACGTTACGACCATTATCTGCCGCTAAACGCATTGCTGTGAAACCTTCACCAAATCGTTGAGTTGTAGTTTCTTCAAGCAAGTTCGAACCTTCAAGGCTTACATCTAAGTTTTCTGTTGCGTGCCAAGTAATGTTAGCATCCAAAAATCCATGTGAATCCCATGCTGTGTTTCCACCAATACCTGTAGAAGGAGCGATAAAGTCATCACGATATGTGTAGGCTACACGAGTTGAAATAAGATCAGTTTCGTAGTAAGCACTTAAGTTATAGCTAAGTTTAGACATACCTGGTAATGGTCTTTCAACAATACCACCGCCAGCTGCACCTAAGTCTTGTAAACCAAAACCTTCAGTATAAGTAATGTTAGCAGACCAACCAAATTCACCCATTTGTTGCTGATACTGACCTTCGATACCTTGAAGTTCACCACCTAAACCTTGACCTGGCTCACGCAAAATATAATCTACGCCATTCACATCAACTGTACTTTCGTTAGCACCATTAATGATGAAAGAACGGATATCTTTAGAAAATAATGTTGCTGATAATAAAGACTCATCATTGAAATACCATTCTACACCAATGTCATATTGGTTTGCACGGTATGGGTCAAGTGCAATACTGCCACGAGCAATACTTTTAGTCGTTTCGTTCACGCTAGCTGCAGGGTTTAAAAATGAATAGTTAGGACGACTCATTACTTTAGCAGCTGACAAACGTAAGATAACATCGTCAGTTAAGTTTAATGCTAAGTTAAAGCTTGGTAACCAATCAGCGTAATCACTATTTTCAGTAACTATTTTGCTAGTATCTACGTAACCATAATAATCAGCAGAGGTATCTGTAGCAACATAGCGCAAGCCAAAGTTACCGCGGTAGTTATCACCACTAAAATCAGCTTGTCCGTATATAGCAAAGATATCTTCTTTGATAACACCATAGCTGTTTGTGTTTAATGAAGATCCTGTTTTATGAGCATCATAATGCGCTCTTAACTGAGCACCATCAGCTCGAGCAATCGCGGTTGGAGTACCAGCAAGTAAGCCAACACCTGAGTGATTAAAATGACCATCTGCAAATGATGCTTTAGTGATACCTGTAGTCAAGCTTTCATCAAAAGTCCATGCATCTGAGTAACTAGTAAATTCATGATCTCGTAACTTAATACCTGTTTTAAAGTTAGATATAGGACCCCATTCAACGTTAAAATCAACATCAAACTGTGCGAAAGTCTCTTCATCTTTACGGTAACCCGCAGTAACAGCACCACTACTTAGAATGTATTCTGAGTGGTCACTTGGATCTGTACCATTTGGAGAAAGTAACATAGCGCTATCGCCGCTCATATCAAAATCAATTGATAAATCAGAGTTACTTGAAACCCAACCAGCATTGTAATTTCCGCCGTCACCACCTGTTGCTTCAGTAGTACCAACTTTAGCATTTATTGAATATGCATCAGCCGTGTAATCAACTTCAAATGCGATAACTTCAGTATCCATTTCAGCATTACGGGTGTTTTGATCATCTAATGGAGCGCCTGCATAATTACCGTTTAACGCAAAACCATTTGTCGGTGAAAATTTAGATGCACCTGTTACATTTGCGTTAAAAGCATCAGAATCAGTGCCAGCAATGATTAAGTAATTTTGGTTACTGTTAGCAGAATCAAGATCAACATGAAAATAATGAACATTCATTGATAAATCATCAGTTGGTGCATATTGAACCGTTAAATCTACAGCTTCACGTTCACGAGTTTGAGCGAATTCTGCAATACCTGCACCAGCCCAACCATCATCCATATAGTTTTCTGCTTTGTGCGCACGGCCAACAGTTTCTAGCGTAGATAAACTCGCTAGAACACCGAAGTTTTCATCATCATTTTTCCAGCTATACATGCCGGTTAGGCCTTGACCATTTTCGTCAGCAAGGCTGTTATCTTGGTATTCTGCAGACAAGTACAATGTATTTGCATCTAAATCTAAAGGCTTACGAGTTCGAACTACAACAGTACCACCGACACCACCTTCATCAAGGCTAGCTGTTGGAGATTTATAAACGTCTACACCAGCAACAAGCTCTGGTGGTAATAAATCCATATCAAAAGAACGTTTTGCTGCTGCTTGAGAAAACCAACCAGTTGAAGCAACATAGTTACCATTCATGCTAACTTGTGTTAATTCTGAGTTAGTACCGCGAATAGAAACATCACCACCTTCACCAGCAAAGCTACGGCCGATAGTTACACCCGGTATTCTTTGTAGTGATTCGGCTATGTTTCTGTCAGGGAATTTACCAATATCTTCTGCAGAAATTGAATCTACAACAGCGTTAGCAAATCGCTTTTGATTTAACGCTTGCTTTAAAGAACCACGGATACCGCGTACTTCAATTACTTCGGTTTCTTGATCTGCAGATTTAACTTCTGCAGCCATTGCGAATGGTGTAGCACCGCCCGCTAGCACTAAAGCGATTGAGCTCGCTAACATGCCTTTTTTAAATGTTTTAGTTGACATCGACTTTCCCTTACACACGTTTTTTATTAATATAATTAGTTATTTTTTAATAACCTTAATTAAGACAGCGCTGTCTTTTTGCTTTATGACAGCGTTGTCATAGGTTAGATAAAACATTACACAAAAAATGACCTTCTGGCTACACTTGATTACAATTTAGTAAGGTTCTTTATTGCAACGAATTGTAAACAAAAGAGTTTTATTTTTATTTTTTCTATAAAAATAGCGAGTATTTTGTACAAATAAGCAGGTTTCATGCATTTTTTATTTGTTTTATTCATTAAAACAAGTGTTTGATGAATAAAACACTTGTTTTAATGAATGGTGGGATTATTTTATATTATACGGGGGGAGTTTACTCTGATGCTCTTTTAAGAGTTCTACCTAAATTTTACTAAGCTATTAACAAAAAACGCTAACATATTGTCAGCGTTATTAAGGGGATAGTTTACAAAAAAGACTATTTTGCTGCGTTATAATAGCTCATTAAGTTGAGAGTAGAGCAATCATGACTTGCTGATATATTTCCACTTTCTAATTCTTTCTGAATACTTTCGGCTAATCCTTTACCTAGTTCAACGCCCCATTGGTCAAATGAACATATCTGTAAAATAATGCCTTGAACAAATATTTTATTCTCGTAAAGCGCAATTAAATTCCCCAAAGTCGTTGGATCTATTCGCTTCAACAAAATTGTATTGGTTGGCCGATTTCCTTTGTGTACTTTATGTGGAGCTACTTTATCGATATAGTCTGATGTACGCCCTTTTGCTTTTAAGTCGGCCCGTACTTGCTCTTCATTAACACCTGTCATTAGCGCTTGAGTTTGCGCAAAAAAGTTCGACATTAATGTTTCATGATGACCTTTAACCGGCGTTACACTTGCAACGGAGCCAATAAAGTCAGCGGGAACAACATTATTACTTTGGTGTAAATATTGATAAAATGCATGTTGCCCATTAATGCCTAACTCACCCCATATTGACGGTACGGTTGCATAGTCCACTTCGTCGCCATCCCAAGAAACAGACTTACCATTACTTTCCATTTCAGCTTGTTGCAAATAGGCAGCCAACATATGTAAAGTTTGATCATAAGGAAGTATCGCTTGAGATCTAGCACCAAGAAACGTGGTATTCCATACACTAAGCAACGCCATGATCACTGGCATATTTTGTTCAAGCGGCGCATTTTGGAAATGTTCATCCATTTCATTAGCACCGTTTAGCAGTTCTATAAATTTATCAAAACCTAAATCCAGAGCAATAGCCAGGCCAATCGCTGACCATAACGAGAATCGTCCGCCGACCCAATCCCACATGCCAAAAATATTATCTTCTTCTATGCCAAAACTCATGGCATTTTCTTTATTGGCGGTCACCGCAACAAAATGTTTGGCAACAGCTGTTTCATCGAACGAAGCTGACGTTAACCACTTTATCGCCGTTTTAGCATTAGTCATTGTTTCTGTTGTGGTAAACGTTTTACTTGAAACAATAAAAAGAACTTTCTCTGGATCGAGTGGACGAAGGGTCTGTACTATTTGCGCACCATCTACATTCGATACATAATGCACATTAACGCTATTATCACTGTAATGTTTTAATGCTTCGGTCACCATCTGTGGACCAAGATTAGAACCACCTACACCAATATTGACAATATCAGTTATACGCTTTCCGGAATAACCCAGCCATTTTCCTTCTCGTACTCTATTAACAAAGCCTTCCATCTTTTCTAGCTGAACTTTTACACTTTCGGTGACGTTTTCACCATCAATGATTAATGGCTCATTACTCTTCCTACGTAAAGCGGTATGTAAAACAGCACGATCTTCTGTTTTATTAATTTTTTCACCACTGAACATTTTCTCACGCCATTCTAACACTTGGCTTTCGTTTGCCAGTTCAAATAACGTGGTCATAGTTTCACTGTCGATCAGGTTTTTTGAATAATCTAACAATAACTTAGGTAGCTCTATAGAGAATTTGTCAAAGCGCTGACTGTCTTGGGAAAACAGATCATTCATGTGTTGAGATTTTTTCTCTTGCGCGAGTTTTGTGAGCTTTTTCCAACTATTTAATGTTTGACGACTTGACATAACTATTCCTATAGTGCATTAATTTACATCTCTGATGGGTTACCATATTTGATAATGACAGCGCTGTCAATTTCATTTTGATATAGTATATTCATCTAGATTAGCACAAAAGTTCAGTTATTTTTCAATAAGTAGTTGCCGCAGTGCTAAAGAAACAATACCCTATTGCGCAGTTGTAGGGTTATATAATAAGAATATATTGGAAGGCTGTTTTAACAGATGAAAGCTACGATAAACGATGTTGCCAAACAAGCGGGTGTTTCCATAAAAACCGTTTCTAGAGTGATGAACAATGAGTCATCAGTTCGACAATTGACGCGTGATAAAGTCATGGAGGCTGTGAATGAATTACATTATCAGCCAAACTTAGCCGCGCGTAATTTAGCGGGCACTAAGGCATACAGCATTGCTTTTATTTATGATAACCCCAATGCCTATTATGTTATCGAGATGCAAAATGGTATTTTAGCTGCGTGTAAGCAGCAAGGTTTTGAGCTAATTATTCACCCTTGCCAAGCAAAATCAGAACATGTTCTTGATGAAATCGCCGATATGGTAAGAAAATCACGTGTTGCCGGTTTAGTACTTACTCCACCTTTTTCTGAAATGCCTGAGTTTGTACAAAAAATTATCGACTTAGATGTTGATGTCGTCAGAATTATGTCAGGAGATGTAGCTCCCGACGAAATATCCCCTTGCATCATGGTTAATGACCATGCGGCATCTGAAAGTATCACGCAACATTTAATTGACTTAGGCCATAAAAACATAGGTTTTATTGGTGGTGAAGCTGACCATATGTCAACGGTTGAACGTTTACGTGGTTACAAAAAAGCGTTAACTGATAATGATATAACCATTGATGAACGTTTGATCATTGATGGTGAATACTCCTTCGAATCGGGAGTACATGGAGCTAAGCAATTAATGTCAGAAGACGTTCGCCCTACCGCGATATTCTCATGTAACGATGAAATTGCCGCTGGTTCATTATTTGCAGCACGTTTGATGGGAATTTCTATTCCTGATCAGCTTTCTATTGCAGGTTTCGAAAACTCACCATTCTCTCGTCAAACTTGGCCACGCTTAACAACTGCTAACCAGCCAAACCAAAAGATTGCTGAAGATGCAGCAAACCTACTCATTGCTAAATCGCGCAAACAACTGGCTAAAAATAGTGTTAACCATTATACGCCACAACTTATTGTTCGAGACTCTACCGGTAAAAACCATTAAACGACTATAAATTAATATAACAAAAAAGGCTCATCTACGTGATTTAGCATGGTATATCACGTAGATGAGCCTTTTTTTATAAGCGAAGTTAACCTTCAAATATTATCGTCTAAAAGAATAAACTCCTACTTTTCCATCAGATCCTGCGGCCAAAAACATCATGTTATCGCTTGCCAGAGTATAGAAGCCTTTATCATCTTTTTTACCATTAGGATTCGCCAATACTTGCCAGTTCTTTCCGGCATTATAGGAAATATCAGTGCTGGTTTTTCCAGTGGCCATACAAAGATTACCCTGACAACTCATTGCCGAACGTAAACCATTTTCCCCAGCATCGACTGATTGCCATTTATTATCAATCAAGGTAGCAATATTAGGGTAACTCGCTGGGCGTTGAAGGTAATCGCCACCAACGACAAAAATTTGTTGCTGATGATTTAATGCTAAACCATACCCACCCGCAGTTTGTGTGTCAGAAAATAATGGCACATGATGACGTTGCCATGTTTCACCAAAATCAGCACTACTATAAACCGATGCAGAAAACCCGCCGGTTGTTATCCAGGCCTTTCCTTTTTCACCAACAATCAGCGTATTACCGCTAGCAGCAAATGCTGACTCTTTTTCAATAAATGTCGGTATGTTCTTTATTTCAATACGTCGCCAGGTTTTACCGCCATCAGTGGTTTTTTTGATCACATAAAAACCATCGACGGGGTCGCCCAATAGCAAACCGTTATCTCGATCCCAAAAGGCAATTGAATCAAAAAATCCTTCTTTATCTTGATTTTGATAAAGCATTTTCCAACTAGTGCCACCATCAGTCGTTTTATACAACACTGATTTTTCACCGCTACCTACGCCCATAACAATAGCCGTTTTATTATCGAAAAGTGCAATGTCGCGAAAGCCCGTTTTCAATGGAATGTTAACTGACTTATCTGCCCATGTTCTCCCCGCGTCTTGGCTGACAAATACTGCGTTATTACTGCCACTTACCCATAATGAATCGCCTATTATCGCACTGCCCCGCAAAGAAGGATTATTGGGTAAAACCGTATGCTGCCACGAAGGTAAATCGACCATGGATGTAGCATTTGCTAGAGAAGAAAAAAGAAGAAAAGACAAACCTATCGGTTTAATGCCATTGAGAAGAGTTGATCTTACTTTACGCGTAAGTAGCGTAGATATAATTGATTTCATAATAATTATTATTGTTGATGAACATCTCGCTACTATCGATTATTTTTTAGATTTTAACAAGTGATAAGCCTATATCAATGCGATTAGGACTGTTCTGTATATTTTCTAGCTCATCTGTTGTAAATACCATCGATTTGAGCGATAGTAGTTTGATAAAGAGGCTGATAAAGCACTCATAAATACAATAATAATAATAATAAACTCCCATGCTAGAAGTTGATGATAAAGTACTTGCTGATATACGCCGCGGATTTTCTGTTCCTGCTCAGCCAAGTTTACTACTAAAATTACAAAAAGTTATGGCGGAAGCTGAACCTAACTTAAACGTATTAGCCGACACTATTTCGCAAGACGTTGCTGTTGCCTCTACCATATTAAAAACCATTAACTCACCACTTTATGGGCTGTCACGCTCAATGTCTGACATTCCCAAGTCAGTGCGATATATTGGCTTAAATGGTATTAACGCTTTAATAACCAATACCTTGATTAAACGTAGTTTTGACCAAAAAGATTGCAATATTGCTTTAGAAGAATTTTGGGATAACGCGACAAACATTGCCAATACTTGTGTCCATATCGGTAAGTCATTAAAGCAAGCCGTATCAAAAGATAAGTTATTCTCACTTGGCTTATTTCATGATTGCGGCATTCCAGTCATGGCGATGAAATATACCGATTACAATCAAACCTATGAACTTGCTCATAATACACCGAGTAAAACCTTACCACTCATTGAAGATGAAGCTTATGGCGTAAATCATGCAACTATTGGTTATTACGTGGCTTCTTCTTGGCGATTACCAAAAGATACCTGCCAATTAATTTTAGCGCACCACGATCGTGACTTTCTCCGTGTAGAAAACTCTCGAATACAAAAGTTTTATTATGCAATTTTAAAACTAGCAGAAAACATTGTTTACAATCATAAGCATTTTCGAGATGCTGCTGATTGGCCATATATCCAAGAAGAAGTTTTTACATTACTTGCTATCGATGAAGATGATTATCAAGACTATGTAGAAGATACCGAATCACTTCATGTACAAAACGATTAGGTTATTGCCATTAAACCAGCCCTTGATTAAGCGCAATTAATACCGCTCGCGTTCTATCGCGAGTATTAAGCTTCGACAATATATTCGAAACATGATTTTTAACTGTACCTTCAGCAAGAAAAACGCTACTGGCAATTTCTTTATTTGAAAAACCGCCGGCAACCAATTTTAAGATCTGCTGTTCTTTTTCAGTTAAGTCTTCAAGAACAGGCATATCGGTCAAGCCTTTATTTAACTGTTTCATCACAACGGGTTCTGCTACAAATCCACCGTCAGCTAAAGTTTTTACAGCACTGACTAGCTTTTCTAGCGAAACATCTTTTAATAAAAAGCCATTAGCGCCCGCCTGTAAACTTTGCATAAATAACTCGCTGTCATCAAAGGTTGTTAACATTAAAATAGGTAAAGTATTGCCTTGCCCACGTAATATTTTAACCAATTCAATACCATTGACTTTAGGCATACGTATATCAAGTAGCATTACATCTGGCTGATCTTGTTGCTCAGCCAGCATTTGCTGAGCGTGTTCACCATTTTCAGCTTGCCAAACAATACTAATATCTTCACTCAATGAAAGAAGGCCTGCAATTCCTTGCCTAACCAATTGTTGGTCATCAACCAAAGCGACATTAATCATAACAATCCTCTACTTCTATTTTTAAAGTGCAGCCATTATCACTAGTAATAAGCACCACCTTGCCAGAAAAATCAACTAAGCGTTCATTCAGGCCAATTAGACCGTTACCAAAAGATGACTTATTATTTACAGCTATCACCGAACCATTATCCGATAACTCAATCACTAACCTATTATCAACTTTCTTGCTGCGCAATATAAACTGGTTTGCTTTACCGTGCCGAAGTGCATTACTAATGCCTTCTTGTAAGCAAAACATTAATTGTTGTTTCAGTCGTAATGAATTAATTTCAGGTGCAGAACTCACCGTTAGATGACAATTAGGTAATTGACTGATTAAGTTTTCTAACGATGAAATAAGCTCAAACTGTTCTTCATCACGCATTTCTTTAACAACTTGGCGAACATCAGAGAGTAATGTTTTTGCTAATTGTAAGTTGTCTTGCAGCAAAGGTTTAAAGTCTTCAGGTACTTTGTGCTTTGCGACTTCTAAGTTCAGCGACAAAGCCGTTAACTGGTGCCCAATGACATCATGTAAATCACGAGAAATTCGTAATCGTTCTTGTTTTTGTGATGATGCTTTTAGCATAAAACGCGTCGCTAATAATTCTTGATTAATAGCGGCAAATTCTTCTTTTGCTTTGGCTTCTCGGTGCGCCATTTCAATGGCGGAGAAACCAAAAACTTGCAACATAAAATAAATGACCACATGCAATAAGCTCGACAAAAAACTATCATCAAAATAAGCATAATATAAAACAAAATGGACCACGGTGATCAAAACAATTAATATTATCGATTGTTTACGCGTAAACATTGAGGGCAACACTGTGGCAATCAATACCAACAATATCGCAGAAAGTTTATATTTATCGAGAGATATTAATAATAAAACAATAACAATTTCAATACCGAGTAACACTTTGTTCCGTAATGTTCCCGATCTATCTTCAACAAAAATAATCCAAGCGAATGAGATATAAAAAATAACGAACGCGATGAGTTTAAGAAAAAACTCCCCCCCTATACTCATGCTTTCTAAAGATATATAACAAACAATTGACCAAGTAATAAAACCTGAAAAGTGTAAGAGCCAATCTTTACGTAAATGCTCAGGAATAATGAATTTAAACATAAATTTATACTCTTATAAAAATATAAAACACCCTAAAGGTTAGCGTGTTTTTAAGGTGTATTTTACATTGTTTACCTTTAAAATAAATCAATTTCAATTGCTGTATTTTCTTTTACAATAAATTTTGCTTCTTTATATTCTGGGGCACCAAACATACCAACATTGTTACTGAATCCATAGCCTTCTTTTGGTATGCCCATCATATTGAAGTCCATTTTGTTATTGTCATTTTCATCTTGATACATTTTAATTGCATATTCTCCATTGGGTAAGTTTTCAAATATTGCTACCTCTTTACCATTAAGCGCTTTTACCTTTGAACTAAAACTTACTTTGCCACTTTTATAATCTTCTTTAGATACGTATAGGGCTATCATAAGGTGGCCTTTTCCTTTTTCTACATCACTGATATTCACTGTTAAATCGGCAGCAACGGCGTGCTGGCTCAACAATAAAATCATAGAAACAGAACTTATGGCTGCGAGGGCTAAACTTGCTACTGAAGAAGAGATTAAGTTTTTGATATTCATAACAATTCCTTTATTGATAATTTATAGATTGTGTAAGTAAGATGCTTTATTGATTCATAGTTAGTGTAAAGCTGAATGATTTCTTTAACAGGTGCCAAAAGTCATCATTTTTTTTATGATGAAACATGACTTTTGGCACCCCGGTTTTTAAGTCAGTATTTGAGACGTTTGCTGGTTGTACGTGTGCACTAAATAACGCTGAAATATCGCGAGAAAAATAATAGGGGTTACGGTTGAAAGCGTAATATTGCCTTTGAAAAACATCGAGACAACGAGTGAGACTAATACCCCAAGAAATAAATAAGCTGATTTTCTATTTATCTTGAAGCGTTCTTTCGCATCTGTAATAAGTGCCTTATCAATGCCAACAAAACCGTTAGTTGAACTGAACATAGTAATAATGGCGACAAGTAGCATCATGATAAAAATTGCCGACTCTTGTAACTGATTATAAAGTTCTAAATACCACCACTGATGAAAAAAGGCAGCTAAGCCACCGAGAATAAGATATAAATTTGCTGAGAGGATTAAACGGCTCAACACAATTTTACGTTTAACGAGCAACAATAGTTGAACAATGCCCACGAGTGCCGCTACTTGAAAAGCCAACAACCAATTTTGATTTGAGGTTTGTGGTTGCCAAAAGCCAATAGTGGAAAAGAGTGAAAGGGGTAAAAATTGAAATAATGGTGCTAATTTTTTGAACATATTAATAACCTTATTTTTTTCTTGCTAGTTACTGGTATTTATTTTGATTAAATAATAGCGCTAGCAAGATAAAAACTAAGGTGCCAAAAGTCACACTTTCAATAATAATTAGTCTCCTAATCTCGCAAAGCTTCGGTAACGGGTAAACGCATCGCTTTTAACGCCGGCAATAAACCGCCAAGCAAACCAATAAATAACGCTAACGACATTGCTTTAATTGCCAGTAATACAGAAATATCAAAATTAAACATCATTTGGCTCAAATTGCTGGCATTTTGTGTTGCAGCTGTCCAACCGTCAAAAACAAGATATAGGGGTAATATGCCGAATACCCCGCCAACAAACGCAATGAGTAACGCTTCACAAAGTATCGATATTAAAATGGCGAAAGGACTAAAACCTATCGCTTTATGAGTCGCTATTTCTTTAGAGCGACTGGCAATGGCGGCATACATAGTATTAAGCGCTGCAACCATAGCGCCTAACGCCATAACAATCGCAATAGGAAAACCTAACCAACGGATTAAGCGGGTTAAATTGCTCGCTTGATCGGCAAAGAATTGCTTTTCAGTGATCACTCGAATATTGAGCCTGGGATCTTCCTGCCATTCTTTTTCTAATGCCGCTAAACCGTTCATATCCTTCAATGCTAAGCGAATAGATTGAATGGTATTACCTCGACGGTAATCACTTTGTACCATGCCTATATCCGCCCATAACTCAGATTCAAAGACACTATTACCATCAGAAAATATGCCACTTATTTCCCACTGGGCTCCACCTAACGTTATTGTTTTTCCTACTGTTAATTCGGGCATTCTGCGTGCTATAGCTTGGCCAATGATTAATTGTCTTACGCCTGTGACAAACATTTCTCCGCTCACTAAACTGAAATTAGGCCTAAATTGCTGAGTTGATTTACTAATGCCACGTAAGGCTAAGCTTATCGACTGGGCTGACTTTTCAGAGTCTCCAATTTCATTGGCATACTTCATTTCTGCATTGACAAACATTTCAGCAGAAACGATGGCATCTCCATCTTTATTTTTTATAATTTTTCCGTTATTCGCTAATATATTAACTTCTACTGGGAACATAACACTTTGTAATTCTGATGTTGCTCCTGCGCGCATCACTAACACCGTATTATCTAAACCGGTGCGTTGTAATGTTTTCATCATGCCTTCGCTCATTGCTAACACACTTAAAATAACAGCAGCAACACACCCAATACTTAGCATACTTACTAATGAAGCAGTAAAGCGCTGTGGAAAGCTTTTAAAGTTAATCACGGTTAACGCTTGCGCTTGTTTTAGGTTATTCAAAAATGAATGATTAGATTTTGGTGAAGTTCTCATGCTTTTCCTCCTAAAGTTTCACTGATGACAATGCGCTTAATGGCAAAGGCAGGAAAGATACTGCAAACAGCAGCCGCTATATTGACTAAAATAAATACGGTTAAATAATGACTGGCAGTTAGCGAGATGCCCGGTAAAAAGTCGTTAAAACGCTGACCAATAAAAGTGATTAACAAGCCAGCAGTTAAGCTTCCTAATCCTGCACCTAAACCTAATAGTAATAAGGATTCAAAATAAATACTTTGAATTAAGCTCATTGAGGAAAAACCTAACGCTTTCATCATGGCACTTTCATTATTACGCTCTCGAATGGCTTGGATCATGGTATTACAAACAATAAGTAATAAAGTAAAAAATACCGCAATAACCACAATATTTATCACCATTGCCATATCAACAAACTGCTGAGCTTGCTCTTTAATAAAGACCTGTTCGGTGGTTGTTCGTGTCGGGCTGTTAGTATGAGCAAATAATTGGTCAATTGACTTAATAACGTTATCAACATTGGCTTGTGGTTTTATTTCCGTAGATAACCAGCTCACTGAGTTTTGTGCATATGCACGGCCTTGATCAAAATAAGCATGTTGAAAAAATACCTTATTATTATCTGCCGATTTTTTCTTACTCCTATAGATTGCAGAAACAGTAAACGACCAATTAAATGAACCACTCTTATTCATCCAGATAGAAGAGCTTAGCGGTATTTGATCACCAATTTTCCAGCCATATTTATCAGCAATACCTTGTCCAATAACAACACCTGTGCGTGTTTTTTTCCATTGGGCTAATTGTTGCTGAGGTATTAGGTACTCAGGAAAGAGCCTAAAGTAGTTTTCATGCCCAACGGCTGTTACCGCTAATTGATTTTTTTCGTTTTGAAAATAGCCACCAAACCAAGAGGCATAACTCACCTGCTTGACACCAGCAAGTGCGGCAACTTTTTGTTGAGTGTTAATAGGTAAGGATTGCGTTAATGATATTTTGTGACTGGTTATTAACCGATATTGATTACTTGCACTCACGCTTGCCGTTAATGCGTGATTAACTCCTGACAAAGTAGAGAACAGAAAAAAGGCGACCATTACTGAAATACAGGTTAGCCAAAAACGGATTTTTTTACGAAAGCTATTTCGCCATACTAATAAAAAAAAGTCCATTAGCTTACACCAGTAGTACTATTGTTTTGTTCAGTAATATACGACTCTAAATTAATCAATCGGGTCGCATATTCTGCTGCTTTATTGTCATGAGTAACCATAACAATGGTTTTGCCAAAATCACGATTAAGCTGTGCTAATAATTCAAGTATTTCATTCGCTGTTTTTCTATCTAGATTACCTGTGGGTTCATCACAGAGTAAAATATTAGGGTCGCTAACAATGGCTCTAGCAATAGCCACTCTTTGTTCTTGCCCTCCGGATAATTCTTTAGGATAATGTTTGCTCCGATCGCTCATGCCAACAAGCTCCAACGCATAGTCTGCATGCTGTTGTCGCTGCTTTTTATTTAAAGGGGTTAATGCCAGCGGTAGCTCGACATTTCCTTGTGCGCTTAACACTGGTAATAAATGATGTGACTGAAAAACAAAGCCAATATTTTCAGCACGCCACTTTGTTAACCCAGCCTCTGTTAAGTTATCTATCCGCTGAGTCCCAATGATAACTTCACCTGAGGTTGGCTGGTCAAGTCCTCCCATTAAATGGAGTAATGTGCTTTTTCCTAGTCCTGAAGGTCCCATTAGTGCAACAAAATCACCTGAGTTAATTGTTAAGTTAAAATGGTCGAGCACGACTACTGTGCTATCACCCTTTTTATAACTTTTATTGATGTTTTTTAAAATAATGTCATTTTTGATATTCATGATAATTTCCTCGAGTTTATGTCGCACTCTTTAGTTAACGTGATGGCCTAAAGTGCCTTAATTAATGGTTTGTTTTTAAAGTGCTGCAATTTCTACTTTGTTATTCGTGCTATTCACAGTATTCAAAAAGCTCACTTTTACGCCCATATCAGGCAGAATACGGGGATCTTGTATCAATAGTTTCACCCGAACTTTAATACTGGCCTTTTGTCTGTCAGCAGTTGGAATAACCGCAACCACTTCGCTGCTAATTTTCCATTGTGGATAGGCATCTAACTTAGCGATAACTTTTTGTCCGGCGTGTACTCGATTGATATAGCTTTCACCCACTTCTACTTCAATTTCCAGCGAACTCATATCGACAATGGTACCGACCCCTGTTCGAATAAAGCCCCCACCCGATGAACCGGCAGAAATAAGCTCACCCACTTGAGCGTTTTTACTGATCACCACACCATCAAACGGGGCGCGAATTTTATGTTGGTTCAATTGGTATTGCGCCAATTCAACTCTTTGCTCAGCGATACTCACTAGTGCTTGTTTGTTACGTATTTGAATCGTTAATTGTGCATTTCTAAACTCACTGTCTTCGAGCAATTGCTGGCTGATAAGTTGCTGACTCGCCAAAGATTTATTGCGCTTAAAACGCTGAGTTTGTTGTTTGAAAAGTAAGGTTAATTCGTCATAACTGGCCTGCTTTGAAGATAACTCTGCTAGGGCGAGTTGATAAGCGATAGCCGCTTTTTTGTCGTCAAGTTCAGCCAGAATGTCTGATTGCTTAACTTCTTGTCCTTCTTCAATATTTAAGCGGTTGAGTTTTCCAGTGACCTGAGAAGACACAGTTGCAATTCGTCTGGCCACAATATGACCACTTGCATCAAGCGCCGTTTGTGCGGATTTCGAAGATACATTCTGTGTAGGTAAATGACTAAGCTCACCACTATGTTGAGCAAGTTCATTTGTTGCACCGTCATCCGCGTCTGTAAACTGAGTTGCTTGAGCAGGAGTAATTGATGGGAAGAAATGTTGGCCCGCAAGGAATACGCTTGAGCCAAGCAAGGTGATAATAATGATCCCTGAAAAATTACCAGCTAGGCCCGTTGTTTTTGCTTTAGTGCTTCTATCAATAGTAAGTTTAGATAGTTCGAGAGGTGCGTTATTAGCAGTGGTCATTTTATTCTCCTACAAAGTTTGTAAAAGAATAAAAAAATTAGGGATTAGTTAACAGTGCCAAAAGTCATAGCTGATGGCCAAGAGATAGATGAGTTGTTAACGTAACGAATGGGGAACATCATTGACAAAGGGATAACAACACGAGAGCTAATAGATATTAATGAGTTGTGAATTTTGCCCACGACAATAATAATGTTCTGAAATCTTCTAGTCCGCAACTGGCTGACTCTTGTTCGTCAAATTCAATATCATCAGCACTAAGCGCTTCAGGTAATTCTTCAAAGCCATTCAAACTTGCATTAGCAGCAATCGAAACATCTTTTTCGATAATTCTAAGCGTGTATTCACTACCCACTATTTCTAGTTCTTGTGCGCAATAGTTATCAGCTTTGTCGATAACAGTTAATAATGAGGTTAATTTTTGTGGGTTACTTCCCACTTCAACTTCTAACCAAGGACCAAAAACTTCATGTTCTAAAGAGAACTTTGCTTTGGCATAACGGGTGATAGGATCATTAATGAATTCATATTCCATAAGGCAACTCAGGTATGTCTGTATTACCCTTATTATAGAATATTTATCACTAATAGGTGAACTAACTTCCTGTTGAAAGTTAGTTCATTTACTGTAATTGCTATATCGGCATTTTCTTATCGGCAAATGCCTTTGCTTGGGAAAAACGTCGACTGGAACGCTGCCCAAGTTTTACTAACATTAAATAACAAAAGGGAACTAAAAATAAACTGGTGAACGTAGAAAAGAGTAAACCTCCAATGATAGCTATAGCTATAGGGTAAGCTTCATTATCGCTTGAGGCAAACGCTAAGGGCACCATGCCAATAATAGTAGTTGCTACTGTCATAAATATAGGCCTAATTCGGCTCACACACGCTTCAACTATAGGTGTGATCAAATTATCAGCATCAACCTTCAGTTTATTAATTTGATCAATTAAAACAATGCCGTTGTTCACGACAATGCCCATTAGGATCAGCATGCCAATCATACCCGTTTCACCTAATCCCATACCTAATATGGCAAATGTCCAGTAAACCCCAATAAAGGCTAAACCAATAGAAGATAAAATAGCAATAGGCATCAATAACGACTCAAATAAGGCTGCCATAATAATAAATATTAGTGCTAATGCTAACAGCATATTCTTTAACATTTCCATCGCAGCTTCTTCATCTTGCGCAAACTGACGCCCTAAATGCCAATCATAACCTGATGGAAAAGCAATGTTGTCCATAACTTCATCTATTTTTTCAGCCGCTTTCATACGGTTTATATCAGCTAAATTTATAGAAATAGTTAAGGTAGTTTTACGACGAACTCGTGTTATTTGATGCATAATAGGCTGAGTATCAAAAGTAACTAACTGCTGCAAAGTAATAATTCGACCATTACTTTCATAAATAGGCAGTTGTTTTATACGATCAAGTGGCACTGCTTGCTCAGAGTTGTAAACTACACGAATCCCTACTTCTCCATGCTTTGCATCTCGAAATGAACGTAAATCTGTGCCACGTAATGCTGAAGAAATTCGCCCGGCAACATCTTGAGTATTAAGACCTAAGCGCGATACTTTTTCTCGGTCGATACGTAAAATTAATTCCATATTTTTGCTGTCGTTATCAATCCCAACTTCAGCGAAACCTTCTACGTTTTGTAGTTTACTAATCACCATTTCACTCATTTCTAATAAGCGTTTGGTAGAGCGACCATTGAGTGTAACCTTTACTAGTTTTTGCTTTGAATCAGACCAAGAAAATGATGGTTTTGCATTAGGAAAGACTGGGAATCCTGCTTTTATTTTTTCTTTGAGTTCATCAATCGATTGTGAATATTTATCATTTAGCTTAATACGTGACATAGCAAAGTCAGATGAGATTCGACTATTAACATGCTTAAATTCGTAGGCTTCCTTATTGTCATATAAATATTGTTCCATCTCATCAACGATCTTACTTACATCAGCTAATTTTTGTTGTCCTTGAATATGATAAACGACGATAATCTCTTTCTCTCTTGTACCTGCTTCTTCATTTTCGTTCACCATTTGTTTAGTAAAAATGCCACTAATACAGAGTAATAAAATTGCAAATGCGGCAGTTTTTGGATGAGTAAGGATTTGATTCAAGCGTGGGCGATACCATTTATCGAGTTTTCCTTGTGTAACTACAGAAGACAAAGCATTTTTGTCAACTCGACTCAACATTAAAGGAATAGCCGTTTTAGCAATAACTAAGGACGCCAATAATGGTAAACAAATGGCCACTGCGATTTGCTCTACCAATATAGTAATAAAGTTTTTTTCACCCATAAGTAATGGCATAAACACAATAGTGGTCGTTAATGTGCCACTGATAATCGCTATACTAACGTTATCAACGCCTTTAAGAATCTTTTCTACCGAGGTTAACGATTTATCTTTTTGTTGAAGAATGCTTTCACAAATCACCACAGAATTATCAATCAGTAATCCTACGGCTATAAATAATCCAGCAAGGGATAACATATTTAAGGTGTAACCCATAAAATACATACCTGCTAAAGCAAAGCTGAGTGATATAGGGACTGAAGCAACCACAACAAAGGTAATATGGGTATTACGCAAGAAGATAAAGAGGACAATAAAAGAGAGGATAATACCTAAACCACCTGCTTTTAATAAGTCAGCTAATGATTCTTGAATATCATTGCCACTGTTATCTTTAATATCAATGGTAATATCTTTAAAGCTTTCGTCTTGTCGAAGGCTTTCAACCAACGCGACAACATCATTAGTAACATCTACAACATTAGCATCAGACTCTTTAAATACCTCCAAACCGACTGATTTCTTTCGATCTGTTCTTATTTCACTATTTCTAGGTGGAGAAACTAAGCCAATAGTCGCTACATCTTTTAATGTTACGCCTACTTTCACTTGAAAGTTTCTAATGTCGTTCAAACTATGGTATTCACCATCAGGCGATACTCTATATTTGCGATCACCATTAAGTATTGAGCCAGATTTCACTAAAAAATTACTCGCTCGTAAATCTTGCAATAATGCTGCTTGGTCAACCCGATTCATCGCTAGTTTTATACTATCGAGGTGGATCTCAATATGAGGCTGAATAACACCGCGCATTTCAACGCTACCCACCCCTTTTAATCGCTTAATTGGACTTTGTAATTTTTTATCCAAAAAATCATAAGCTTGTGCAAGATTTTTATCACCCGATAATACTAAGCTCATTATAGGTAAATCTGAGGTAGAAAACTTTTGAACGTAAACCCTTTGCACATCATCAGGCAGTAAATGCCGCACCATGTCTACTTTTTCACGTACTTCAAGAATTTTACTGTCGAGATCACTACCAAGATCCATCATGATTTGAATGGAAGCACTGTTAGCACTGCTTCTCGAAATCATTTCGGTAATACCACCTAAGGTCGAAACAGCTTCTTCTAGTGGCCTGGTGATCAAACGTTCAACTTCTTCAGGCGTGGCACCATTGTAAGGCACATTAATAAATGCCGCTGGTATGTTTAGCGCTGGCCAACTCTCTTGTGGTAGTAACTTACTCGCAACAAGGCCGGTAACAAAAAGTGACAGCATAAACATTGCCGTAGTAACTGGTCGCTTTATTGCTAATGCTGTTAACCAAACTGTTATGGGTAAATCAGCAAGTTTTTGCTTGAATTTATTATCTTTTGCCGTTGGTTCAGTCATTTTATACCTCAGCTATTTTGTCTAAAGTATCACTGCCAGCTTCCTGACTTTCAACGTTATCATTTTCAACAAGGTATTTTTTTCGATCAAACAAGCTATACAAAACAGGAATTAATAGGAGCGTTAGCATAGTCGCTACGAACAAACCACTCATCACGGTAATCGCTAATGGTGCTCTTAATTCAGAACCTTCACCACTACTAAGTGCCAATGGTGCTAACCCTAAAATGGTCGTTAACGATGTCATTATAATTGGACGAAAACGTGAACGACTTGCTTCCATAATAGCCGTTATTTTTTCGACACCTTTATGGCGTAGTTGATTAATTCTATCAACAAGAACAATGGCATTATTAACCACTATTCCGGTCAGCATAATCACACCAATAAGCACGATTACGCTAATATTTGTACCCGTAATATATAAGCCTAATACTGAGCCTAATACCGCAAGAGGAATAGAGAATAGAATAATAAATGGATTTAACAATGACTCAAATTGTGAAGCCATCACTAGATATACCAAAAAGACAGCTAGCGCTAACGCCATCATCAGTGAAGAAAATGAGCTATCCATTTCTTCATTTTGTCCGGCAACTTTTGCTTTTATATTAAGAGGCAAATAAAGAGATTTTACTAACTCTTCAGCTTTTGCAGCAGCTTCAGCTAAGTCACCATATGCTAACGAAGCTGAAATAATGGCCACTCGATTTTGATCTATTCGGTTAATTTCATTCGGACCAATACTTTCTGTGATATCAGCAACAGCCGATAAAGGTAGAGACTTAGCCTGTTGAGAATTAATCGTTAATTGGCGAATAGCCTGTGCAGAGTTTCGTGAACTTTCATCAGCTCGAACTAAAATATCAACTTGTCTATCCTGCAAATTATATTTACTGGCAACAGAGCCGGCAATTTTAGTTACTAGCTGATCAGCTATGTCTGAAGCTTTAAGATCTAAACTTGCTAGCCGTTCGTTATCAAAGCTGATTTTTAACTCGGGTTGTCCTGCTCGCAAGCTATTGTTTAAGTCAATGAACTGCTTGTCCATCGATAATTTTTGCATCAGTTGATCACTATGCTTTTTCAAAGCAGTAAGGTCATAACCAGATAAAATAATTTGTAATGGCTTTTCGGTGGTGAACATTTCAGTTTGCGCGATTTCGGCGTTAACATCAGCCATTTGTGCGACTTTAGCGCGAACTACCGACTTAACAGCCTCTATGTCATCGCTGCTATTAACCGCGACCAACAACTGTCCCCAGTTTTCACCGCCCTTACTTGCTGAGCTCATCATTAGGCTTCCGCTACCCGCTAATGAATAACTGTGTTTGACTCGGTCGTCTTTAGCAATAGTGTCTGCTAGTTCTTTTAAACGTTTATCTGTGGCATAAATAGGAGTTCCCTGTGGCAAGGTCAGCTCTATTGTAAATTCTGACTTGGCAACTTCAGGTACTAACTCAACCGCAATTTTGGGTAATAAGCTCATCACGCCAACGGCGAAAGCTAAACTAAAACCAATGAGTATTGCTCGATTATTTAACGCTGATTGTAGTAGTCGACTATAAGCTGAGGCTATTTTTTCAAAGTAAAAGCTGAATACTTTATGCGCGGGTTTAAAAATAAAGCTAACAATTTTAGTGACTAAGTTAGTCAGAAGCAAAAAGACTTTCATAATAATTAAAGGTAAATAATTGAAAATCAGTAAAAAGGGGAATGCCGTAATATGGATTATAACTTTAATGATTTTTTTGCGTATTGTCAGTGGCGCTTTAGCCGTTGATTTTTCTGCTGCGGTATTGTCATCTTCAGTCGTTAATTCACCTTTACTAAACTGACGAGAAGCCAACATTGGAATTAATGTTAGGGCAACGACCAAAGAAGCAAGTAAAGCAAAGGTAACCGTCATCGCTTGATCACTAAACAATTGCCCGGCAAAACCGGTTACAAAAGCAAGAGGAAAAAATACGGCTAAAGTCGTTAATGTTGAGGCGACAACAGCACCCGAAACCTCATCAGTCCCTCGAACAGCAGCATCAATAATACTTGCCCCTTTTTCTCGGTAACGTGCAATATTTTCTAAAACTACAATGGCATTATCAACCAAGAGTCCAACCGCTAAGGCAATTCCACCTAACGACATAATATTAAGGCTAATATTGTTTGCAAACATCAGATTAAAAGTCGCAATAATAGAAACTGGAATAGCTAATGAAATAATAACGGTATTGAAGAAGTTGCCCAAAAATAAATACAAAATCAGCATAGCCAGTAACCCACCAACAATAGCCGCGCTTTTCACTTCATCAACCGCATTGATAATGAATTCAGATTGATCGTAAATTACGGTGAAGGTTAATTGCTCAGGTAAGGTTTCTTCAAGCTCTGCTAATTTTGCATTAACCGCTTTTGCTACGGTTACTGTATTCGCGTCACCTTCTTTATAAATAGCAAGTTCTATGGCTTCATTATTATTAATACGGGTGATATCTGTACGTTCTTTTTCACCATCGATTATTTGCGCAATATCTTTTAGATAAATGGTTTTGCCTTCCGTCTGCTTAACAATCATATTTCCGAGTTGTTTTAGCGAAACAAATTGGTTCAAGGTCCGTACTAAATATTCTTGTTGGCCGTCATAAACACGGCCCGCCGACATATTAATATTTTCACTTTGGATACGGGAAACAATACTTTGTGCGGTAATACCACGACGTGCAGCCTTTTCTTGGTCAAAGACCACTTGTATTTCTTGCTGTAAACCACCGCCAAGCTGTACAGCAGCGACACCTGAAATAGTTTCAAGTTGACGTTTTATTTCTTGCTCAGCAAAGGTACGAATTTTTTTCAGGGCGCGAGGATGAGTATTTTCAGTCGATAAACCTAAGCGAATGATAGGGTCAAGTGCGGGGTTAAATCGTAAAATAATCGGTTTATTGACATCTTTAGGCAAGGCAATGATGTCGAGTTTTTCCCTGACATTCTGCGTAGCAAAATTCATTGCTACTCCCCATTCAAATTCAATAATCACATCAGACTGTCCGGCTTTGGAAATAGAATGTACTTTTCGAATGCCTTTAACAACCCCAACAGATTCCTCAATAGGTTTACTGATCAGCTGCTCTATTTCAGCTGGTGCTGCACCTGGATTTTCGGTCCTAACGGTTAATGTCGGATAAGAAAGATCCGGCAATAACGAAACCGACAAACGAGAAAAACCCACCATACCAAATAACATTACAGCGAGGGTAAACATCGCAACCGTTACCGGCCGTTTAACCACAGTACTAACAATACTCATAAATAAAATCCTTTAGATAAATAACGATAAAAACAAAAAATCAGTAACAATTACTTTTCTTCTGTTTTCGTTTCACTCGTTACTTGCGCTGTATTGTTATTACTTTCTTTAATTTCATCAGTAGCGACTTCCTCACCTAAAATTTTCACATCGCTATCAACTTTTAACCCTTGCTGTCCAACAATAACAATAGGCTCTTCCGAATTTAATGGGGTTAAAATTTCAACAAAACTGTTTTGCTCAAAACCCGTGATTACGGTTACTTTTTTAGCTTTATGATCCGCAACTACAAAAATGCTAGTTTCAGTATCGGTAACCAATAACGCTTTTTGCGGCACTATTTGTGCATTGTCATGAATATCAAGAGTAAGAGAAACTTTAGCAAACATGCCCGGTTTTAATACATGGTCATCGTTATTAACTTTTAGGGTTACTTTAAATGTACCTGACTCTGTATCAATAATAGGTGAAATCAAGCTAACCTGCGCAGGAACTGCATGAGCATTTGCTGGGAAATTTAGATATGCCTGCTGGTTAATATGCACATTATTCATTTCAGCTTCTGGTAAATAAACCACACCTTGTAGTGTATCGAGCGCAACGATAGTAAACATTTCACTACCAGCAGCATCAGTCATATTGCCTTCTTTAACCATCCGTGAAGCAATAACACCAGAAATAGGTGCTCTAACTTTCGAATCTCGTACTTTTATAGCTGCAACTTTTTGCTGATTAGTTCTTGATTTGACTAAAAAGTCCAACTTTTCTAAATCTTTAACGGCTATTAGCTGTTTGCCATCGATAGGTTTACTACGATTATATTCTGCAACAGCTGAGTCGAGATCGATTGTGGTACGTTCTAGCTCTAATAAATAACTTTCAGAGTCTATTTCAGCTAGTATTTGTCCTTTAGTAACCGACATACCTTCTTCAACTAATATTTTATCTATCATTCCTGTGACTTTATTTGTCACTTTACTTTCAGACTTGGCTTCAAGAACCGCAGTTGTTCGATAGGTATTGGTAATAGTTCTATTTTCAACGAGTGTCGTTTCAACAGGCACTTTATAAACTTTCTTCTCTTTCTCTTCGACTTTTTCTTCAGTACAAGCAGTTAAAGCGGTAATAAATAAAAGTGATAATGCTAGTGAAGTTGATGATGTATTAAGGCGCATAAAAGTCCGTTGAATTTATAATTATAATTAGTACCATTTTATCTCCATTAACAAATGAGATACAAATGGCTTCTGTTACTTTTTATCATTTAATTGTAACTAGTTATGATAATTAATAACTGCAGCGTTAATATCAGAAATATATGTCGAAAAGGTTGAACTGATACTATTATTTATTGAGTAGAAGCAACTATCAAAATACAAGGTCAACATGTCTAAGCTAGTAGCATTTGAAAAAATGGGTGGAAGGAGTAGTTTGATCATTATAAATAAAATATTTTATGATAAAGTCTATAAACACCCATGGCTTAAACAATTCTTTGAACAAATCCCACAGCAACATATTGAAGATCAGCAAGTTGACTTTATGCAAAAAGTGCTTGGCGGTGAAAATTTATATGTTGGAAAAGCACCTCCCGTCGCACATATGCATATTATGATAAACGATGATATTTTTCTGGTCAGAAAAAAATTACTTGAAGAAGCTTTTTTTGAAGCAAATGCTAAACCCGAACTCATCAGTAAATGGCTTACTTTAGATGACTCATTCAAACGGGTAATCTTTAAAGATTCGTCTGCTCAATGTAAAAGGAGGTTCAATACGGATACTATTTTAGATTTCCCCGCGCCTAAAAGATAATATCCCTCTGATTATTCGAGTGCTAAGTTGTAAACTTACGCTAAACATTGTTCTTTTTATCTAAGTAACGTTTATATCCAAGCAACGCTTGCATACAAGCAATGTGTTAACCTGCTGTTCTGTTAAAAAAGAAGCGATAGTTACATTTAAAAAATTAACGATTAAATGAGGTGTTCCCTATTAACAATTTATTCACGATATCGTTTATAAATAGACTAATTTAATATTATAAATTTATATCAAGAAGATGAACTTACATTTTTCTTTATGGTCTATTGGTGAATGAAAAAAAAATTTACAAGGAGCTTCACAATACAAGGTTATAAATTTGCAGTTTCTGTTTCAATCATCCTACATTTACTTGTTGTCTTACTGTTAATTAATACAACGGATAAACCGATCGATAATTTTACAAAAACACCTAAAGTTCAGCCAATTAAAAGCTTTATCTATTATAAACCCGTTGAAATTAAAGAAGAAAAAATAGCATCCGAGCCCGTTAACAATGAAATGGAAAAAGAGCTAGAAAAAACGCCCCCCATAAAAAAAGAACTACAATCCTCTATTAAAGAGCTTGAACAGCCAAAGAGGCTAACTAAGCCTAAGGATCAAAGTGAACAACCATCGACTCCCTTAGTTACAACAGTTGACCCACAGCTAAAAAAACAGCAGACAAAACCAGTAAAAAACTACACAAATTCACAACGGTTATCTCGCCTTAAAGATAAAATTAAGCAGCAAATCATCAAGCAAGAGGTGTACAACTACTCGAAGCCTAATACAGGTTCAATTATGCACGGTACACCTACTTATGTACCGCACTCTGTTGTTGAAGACACTGAAAAAAAGACAATTTCATCAACACCTAGTCAAGTTGGGAATGGCTTTAGCATCACAAAAAATGACAATGGTATTTGTACCTTAACTGAAGATTTATCGACTATCGGCCTCCAGGGTAAAACAACATCACAATTTGGCTGTGGTTTATCGAAGAGTGAAAAAGCGTTTAATAACCATATGAAAAATGTGCGCAAAAAGTTAGGAAAATAACTTCAAGGGTAAATATTATTTCAGGGATAAACCTGTTTTTTATTTCTGAATATCATTCAATAACTTTTTGGTGCAAGGTAAATTAATAAATAATCCTCTGTCTCCCTCATTAATTATTGATGTTTATTCAGCATGGATACACGTTTTACTTACCACCTCCCCTACTTAATAAATGTTTAGTACGGCCTCTAGGGGTCAACAATATGACAGAAATAAGTAAAACTTTATATTTCTTGTAGTCGAACGCGAGCATTTATAAATCAAAATAGGACAAAGCAGTTAAGTATCGACATTAAAATTCAATGATACATCTTTGCTAATTCTTGCGTAAAAGTTAAAAAGCATCTATAGATGATTACTAAAGCATTAAGTAAAGATGATTATGAGGATGTCAGAAGCTAGACTTTAGCGGTAAATGATTCCATAAAGTTTTATTTTTACAATACTATCAATAAGTAACGAACCCACGCAACTAATATAACCGTTACTTCTACCCCCTATAGATTTCATGAATACTGCTTATTTAATCAAGTGATTAGTAGTAGGTAGGAAATCAGGTAGAATACACACAAAATTTTACACTGCTAATTAAAATCTTATTAGCATATCAAGTCAGAGAGAGAATCGAATGAGTCTATATTTAGAGTACATCAAAGAAATTGAAAGTCGTAAAACCGATCTAGGATTGGCTCCTCTGCCAATTGATACTGCCGATTTATTATCTGAAATTATTGCTCAGATTAAAGATTCAGGAAATGAGCATCGCGAAGATTCCCTTAACTTTTTCATTTATAACACCTTACCGGGCACAACCAGTGCAGCCGGTGTAAAAGCTGTTTTTCTAAAAGAAATCATTCTAGCTGAATCTGTAGTAGCAGAAATTCCCCCAATATTTGCGTTTGAATTGTTATCTCACATGAAAGGCGGCTCTTCTATTGAAGTATTGCTCGACCTTGCATTAGGCGGTGACGCTGCATTAGCTGCTCAAGCCTCAAGCGTATTAAAAACACAAGTGTTCCTATATGACGCTGATACATCTCGCCTTGAAGCGGCATTTAAAGCAGGCAACACTGTTGCTAAAGATATTCTTGAAAGCTACGCCCAAGCTGAGTTTTTTACTAAGCTTCCTGAAGTAGCAGAAAAAGTTGAAATAGTGACTTATGTTGCTGGTGAAGGCGATATATCTACTGATTTATTATCTCCAGGCCATCAAGCTCACTCACGTGCTGACCGTGAATTACATGGCCACTGCATGAGCACGCCAGAAGCTCAAGCAGAAATAAAAGCACTACAAGCTAAGTATCCAAACGCGAAAGTGATGTTAATTGCTGAAAAAGGCACTATGGGTGTTGGTTCATCTCGTATGTCGGGTGTTAACAACGTTGCATTGTTAACAGGTAAACAAGCAAGTCCATATGTACCATTTATTAATATTGCACCTGTAGTTGCTGGTACTAACGGTATTTCTCCAATTTTCTTAACTACCGTTGATGTAACTGGCGGTATTGGTCTTGACCTTAAAAACTGGGTTAAGAAAACCGATGCAAGTGGTAACGCAGTTATTGATGCAAATGGTGATGCAGTTTTAGAAGAAGCTTACTCAATAGCAACTGGCACTGTATTAACTATTGATACCAAAGCGAAGAAATTATACAACGGTGACAAAGAGCTTGCGGATATATCTTCAGCATTTACACCACAGAAAGTCGAATTCATGAAAGCAGGTGGCTCTTACGCTGTAACATTTGGTAAGAAATTACAAACGTTCGCTGCTGAAACTCTTGGCGTAGCAACACCACCAGTATATGCAACGTCAAAAGAAATTTCACATGATGGTCAAGGTTTAACGGCCGTTGAAAAAATATTTAATAACAATGCTGTTGGTGTAATGTCTGAAACACCATTACATGCAGGCTCAGATGTTCGCGTTAAAGTGAACATTGTTGGCTCTCAAGACACGACAGGTCCTATGACATGTCAAGAACTTGAAGCGATGGCAGCATCTACTATTTCTCCACTTGTAGATGGTGCTTATCAGTCAGGTTGTCATACCGCTTCAGTTTGGGATAGCAAAGCAAAAGCTAACATTCCTAAATTGATGAGCTTCATGAATAAATTTGGCCTTATCACTGCACGTGACCCTAAGGGCGAATACCATGCCATGACAGATGTTATTCATAAAGTATTGAATGATATTACCGTAGACGACCGCGCTATCATCATTGGTGGTGACTCGCATACTCGTATGTCTAAAGGTGTAGCCTTTGGTGCTGATTCAGGTACAGTAGCAATCGCACTGGCGACTGGTGAGTCTGCAATGCCAATCCCAGAGTCTGTAAAAGTTACTTTTAAAGGTAACATGCAAGGCCACATGGACTTTCGTGATGTAGTTCACGCTACTCAAGCACAAATGCTTAAGCAATTTGGTGGCGAAAATGTATTCCAAGGCCGTATTATTGAAGTTCATATCGGTACTTTATTAGCTGACCAAGCATTTACCTTTACAGATTGGTCTGCTGAGATGAAAGCAAAAGCTTCTATTTGTATCTCTGAAGATGAAACGTTAATTAAATCACTTGAGCTTGCTAAGAGCCGTATCCAAATCATGATCAACAAGGGTATGGAAAATGAAGCGAAAACACTTAACGGTTTAATCGCTTTAGCTGACAAACGCATTGAGGGTATTAAATCAGGTCAAGCACCTGCATTAGCACCAGACGAGAATGCTAAATACTACGCAGAAGTAGTGATTGATTTAAATGTTATCGACCAGCCAATGATTGCTGATCCTGATGTAAACAACGACGATGCTTCTAAACGTTACACCCATGATGTTATTCGCCCTGTTTCATACTACGCTGACAAATCAGTTGATTTAGGTTTTGTTGGTTCTTGTATGGTTCACAAAGGTGACATGC
>Ga0209396_1000226_pt1 | contig 72973 bp, 67 predicted proteins | sample GOMGulsemesocosm_6_FD_184638 | JGI IMG/M metagenome (GOLD analysis project Ga0209396, IMG submission 184638) | Methane-oxidizing microbial communities from mesocosms in the Gulf of Mexico - GOM8C Gulf of Mexico (SPAdes) (version 2) | ecosystem: Environmental > Aquatic > Marine > Cold seeps... | reverse complement strand
AAACGACCATCGCGAGAGTTACGGCTATCTGCAACAACAACCTGATAGAATGGACGCTTTTTGGCGCCGCCACGAGCTAAACGAATGGTTACCATATCGCCCTCTATTATTTAAAGTGTTAAAACGGATTTTTAGACATTTCCTGACACACTAGGTGACAGAAAAGCTCGCGTATTCTACGCTTTTTAAGATATATAGCAAGCATAAAGATTAAGCGAGGGAGGGCAGGTCATTAATGTAAATCATCAGTAAAAAGCAAAAAGGTGGCTGATAGCCACCTTTTAAAGATAAATCAATGATTATTGTTAGCGACCAAACATTCCGCCGCCCATGCCACCAGCACCACCAGGTGGCATCATACCTTTCATCGAACGCATCATTTTTTGCATGCCGCCTTTGCCAGACATTTTTTTCATCATTTTTTGCATTTGCGTAAACTGTTTTAATAAACGATTTACGTCTTGGATTTGTGTGCCTGAACCTGCTGCAATTCTACGCTTTCGAGAGCCTTTAATAATTTCAGGACGTGCACGTTCACCTTTAGTCATTGAACTAATAATAGCTTCCATACGAAGTGTCAGCTTATCATCCATTTGATCTTTGATTTTCTCAGACATATTGCCCATACCCGGCAACTTATCCATCATGCTGCTCATGCCACCCATGCTTTTCATCTGCACAAGTTGATCACGAAAGTCTTCTAAATCAAAACCTTTTCCGCTTTTGAATTTTTTCGCTAATTGTTCAGCTTTCTTTTTATCAACCTTTTGTTCTACTTCTTCGATTAAAGAAAGAACATCACCCATGCCAAGAATACGCGAGGCAATACGGTCAGGGTGAAATGGTTCTAGCGCTTCAATTTTCTCCCCAACACCCATAAACTTAATAGGTTTACCGGTAATATGGCGAATTGAAAGTGCAGCACCGCCACGGGCGTCACCATCTGTTTTCGTTAAAATGATACCCGTTAATGGTAATGCGTCACCAAATGCCTTTGCGGTATTCGCAGCATCTTGGCCAGTCATGGCATCAACGGTGAATAATGTCTCTACAGGGTTAATGGCCGCATGTAGCTCTTGAATCTCAGCCATCATACTTTCATCAATATGCAAACGACCCGCTGTATCAACAATCAAGACGTCATAGAAATTCTTTTTCGCGTGATCAATGGCGGCATTAGCAATATCAATAGGCTTTTGTGAAGTATCACTTGGGAAAAAACCAACTTCAATTTCATTGGCTAATGTTTCTAACTGCTTGATAGCGGCAGGGCGATAGACATCAGCACTTACCACCAAGACTTTTTTCTTTTCACGTTCTTTTAGATATTTTGATAGCTTAGCAACTGAGGTGGTTTTACCGGCACCTTGCAAACCAGCCATTAAAACAACGGCTGGAGGAGCCGCTTTTAAGTTAAGTGTTTCGTTCACTTCGCCCATAGCATGTTCAAGTTCTTTTTGAACTATTTTTACGAAAACTTGCCCTGGGGATAAGCTTTTAGAAACATCTTGGCCTATAGCATTTTCTTTTACTTTAGCGACAAATTCGCGAATAACAGGTAAAGCAACATCGGCCTCAAGTAATGCCATACGCACTTCGCGAAGTGTGTCTTTAATATTGTCTTCAGTTAATCGGCCACGGCCACTGATATTTTTTAACGTTTTCGTTAAACGATCGGAAAGATTCTCAAACATGAACGACTCTACATTGGGCTGAATATAAAATATTGCCGCCTATTATACGCGCCAATAAAATAATCGAAAGGTCTTAGCTACAAATAAGCTAACATCGGGTAAATAAGGTACTGTTATTTGATGTAGGCTAATGCACCATATAATAAATATGATAAGCTGTGATCTCGTTTAGCTTTCTTATATATACATAGTGAATGTTTTGGAATATTTATCTGCATTACTGACAAACTTCCTCGCACTCAGCGCTGAAGCAAGTCCTTGGTTATTATTAGGTTTATTAATTGCTGGTTTAATGAAATCTTGGGTGCCTACTCAAATTTTAAGCCGACATTTAGGCGAAGGGAAACTCGCCATAATTAAAGCCGCTATTATTGGTGCACCTTTGCCCCTGTGTTCATGTGGGGTCATTCCTGTCGCTACAGAGTTACGACGCAGTGGCGCGTCAGCACCCGCAACTTCCGCTTTTTTAGTCGCAACCCCAGAAACAGGTGTAGACTCCGTTTCTGTTTCTTATGCTTTATTAGGGCCAATTTTTGCTATCTACCGGCCAATAACAGCTATATTGTCAGCAATTGTTACCGGCTTACTTGTTTCGACGATTAAAAAAGAAATCATACCTGTTTCACCTAAGCTTACAGGAGAGTCATCGAGCTGTTGTGCAAGTAAGAAGCTCAGTGAACCTGAACCCGAAAAAGAAAAGTCTACTTGCTGCAGTAGTTCTTCTACTCATTCGCCTGAAAACAAGGCAACCTTTCTTAGTAAAACGTCTTCAGGTATTCATTATGCTGCGACTAAGCTCATTGATGATTTAATTTTATGGTTATTAGTCGGGCTTATTTTTGCCACTTTAATTAAAACGTTTTTACCCGCTTCTTTTCTATTGAGCTATGGCAGTGGCCTTGGTGCTATGTTGGTGATGATCGTTATTTCAATTCCTATGTATATTTGTGCTACTGCATCTACACCTGTTGCGGCAGGCTTTATTATGGCGGGTATTTCTCCTGGTACAGCACTGGTCTTTATGATGGCGGGCCCTGCGACTAATATTTCAACATTAGGCGTTATTAAAAATGAAATGGGCAGTGGCGTTTTAATTCGCTATTTATTAGGCATTTCATTATCGGCCATTGGATTCGGCTTATTACTTGATTGGGGCTTAGAGCTGTTTGCTATTAATATTGCTCAGCAAATGCAGCATAGTCATGAATTGTTACCCTTTTGGTTTGGTCTTATTTGTGCAGGTTTAATTGCCTTTTTATCAATTAAACCTTTGAGAAAATTAGTTTTATAGTTCTAGTCTATGGTGGCTTAAGTTTATTCTGCTAGAATTCTCTGCTTAAGTTGTACCTTGGTTTAAATTCTTGTGTGGGAGCACGTTGTGAATTTTTCGAATATTTGTTCTTTAATTGCATTTTTGGCTTATGGTGTTGCGACTTCTGCAATGTTATTGCGTTTATTTCACCCTAAAGGGCCTAATTTGATTTTAGTGCTGCTTTTTGGCTGTATTGCCATGGTGCTTCATACCTTAAGCAATGCGCAATTTTTAGTAGCAGAGGCTGATATTAACTTTGCATTACCCAATGTTATTTCTTTAGTTAGCTTAATTATTTGTCTGTCTATTTCAGCTTTTGCGCTGCGTTTTAAGGTTAACTTGTTATTACCTGTTATATACGGCTTTGCTGGGATATGGCAATTATTAATGTTATTTATGCCTAATATCGAACAAGCACCTATGGTGAGTCACGAATTTGGAGTTGTCAGCCATGTTACTTTTGCTTTGCTATCTTATTGTATTTTAGTTATTGCGACGCTCTATGCTTTTCAAGTGGCTTATATTCATTTTAAACTTAAGACAAAAAACTTAACAGCCGTTAGTCATTTACCACCCTTAATGCAAGTTGAAGGTCAGTTGTTTATTATTCTAGCAATAGGCACAAGTTTTTTACTATTAAGCGAAGTTATCGGTTTTCTTTTTTTAGATGGCATGATTTCAAATGAGAATGCACATAAAACTGTACTATCTATACTGGCTTTTCTTGTATACTCTCTGACGCTTTTTGGTCATTACAAGCTTGGTTGGCGTGGTCAGCGAGTACTAATATTAACCGTTACCGGTAGCGCTTTATTAACCTTAGCTTACTTCGGTAGTCGGTTTGTTAAAGAATTTATTCTCTTATAAAGCCTTGTATAACGTTTTATTTTATAATATTTAGATAATCAGTAATTTATAGTTTTTTTTAAATAACATAAGGTTCATTTTTTGGACAACATATCAACAGAAACACTCTTTGCCATACTAGGCATTCTTATTATTTGTTCAGCCTATTTTTCGGGATCTGAAACCGGCATTATGTCGCTTAATCGTTATCGATTACGTCATTTAGAAAAGCAAAAGCATAAAGGTGCTAAACGCGTTAGTAAGTTACTTGATCGCCCAGATAAACTTATTGGACTCATTTTAATTGGCAATAACTTAGTAAATATCTTTGCAACTTTGATAGCAGGGATAGTAGCAGAGCGGTTATATGGCGATGCAGGTGTTTTTTATGCAGGTTTATTATTAACATTAGTAATATTAATTTTTGCTGAAATTACGCCAAAAACATTAGCCGCTTTATATCCTGAAAAAATAGCCTTCCCAAGTTCAATTCTTTTAACTTTGCTATTAAAGTTATTATTTCCATTAGTTGTTGCCGTAAATTGGATCACGAATGGTTTATTAATGTTAATTGGTGTGAGTCCAGAACAAAGGCAAGAACACAGTTTAAGTTCTGAAGAATTAAGAACCGTAGTGAACGAGTCGAGCGCAATGCTGCCAAAGCGTGATCAAAATATGTTGGTAGGTATTCTTGATTTAGAAAAGGTCACGGTTGAAGATATTATGGTTCCACGTAATGAATTAGTGGGTATTGATATCAATGACGACTGGAAAAAAATTCAAAAACAGCTAGCTCAATCAAATCATACGCGTGTTTTATTATATCGTGACAATATGGATGATGTTGTTGGCTATATTCATTTGCGTGATGCATTAAAACTATTATTTAAAAATCAATTTACTAAAACCACGCTCATTCGTGCCGTTAAAGAGTTGTACTTCATTCCGGAAGGCACTCCACTTAATGTACAACTGTTGAAATTTCAACATGCTAAAGAACGCTTAGGCCTAGTTGTTGATGAATATGGTGACATTCAAGGTCTTGTTACTTTAGAAGATATTCTGGAAGAAGTTGTAGGAGATTTTACAACAACAATGACACCTACTACTAGCGATGAGGTGCATGCACAGCAAGATGGTAGCTATTTAGTGGATGGAAGTGCTACCGTGCGTGATATCAATAAAGAAATGAATTGGCGCTTTCCAACTGACGGCCCTAAAACGCTAAATGGTTTGATTATTGAATATTTAGAAGATATTCCTGAAGCTAATTTAAGTGTGCGTATTGCTGGTTACCCGCTAGAAATTATTGAAGTTTCAGATAATATGATCAAATCAGTTCGTATTATGTCCGAACTTTATGTTGGGCAATCCGACGAACCTTAGTCCTTATAGTCTACAAAGGTAACTTGTTACCGCCCATCATTTACATGATAAAACTAAAGATGTATTATGTATGCATCTTTAGGTTTGTATCATCATATTATGCATATTACTCGCTATACCGACTACTCACTACGTGTTTTGCTTTACCTTGCAGTAAAAGGTGAGCAGCTCTCTACGATAACTGAAATCTCTGACAGTTATGGTCTATCTAAAAATCATTTAATGAAAATTGTTCAGCAACTTAGTGCTAAGGGCTATTTATTAGCCATTAGAGGAAAGTTTGGCGGTATTCGTCTTGATAAACCGATAAATGAAATAAATATCGGTGCTTTAGTGCGTGACTTTGAAGAGCATAATAAACTTGTGGAATGCTTTAGTGATGATAATCAGTGCATTATTACCTCTAGTTGTGCTTTGAAACAGATGTTTTCACAAGCACAAGAAAGCTTTTTGAAAACCTTAGATAATTACACATTGAGCGATCTACTTACTGATAATAAAAAATCTGAATTGGCTGAAATCTTAGCAATAAAAATAAGCTAACGGGAGATTAGTAAAATGAGCAACAAAGCAACTGCCGAACCGTTAGGGATATTTTTTAGATCTTGGAGTGAAAAAAATGCCGGAAGGGTCCCTGGGAATATTCCAATTTGGGTGGGAATATTATCTGAACTGACCGAGTTTGGAATTTTCTTCACTGCATACTTTATCGCCAAGTTTTATTACCCAGAAGTTTTTTCCGGTGGGCCACAAAGCCTAAATACTACTATTGGTGTGTTGAATACTATTGTATTGCTATCTAGTAGTTATTTTATGGCAAAAGCAATGGCTAATATTCGTCTCGATAATTTAAAAAAATGTGAGCATTTCCTTTGGTTGGCATTTATTTGTGGCTGCATCTATTTATGCTTGAAAACCTATGAGTTCCATTGGAATGACTTGCAAGGGTATAGCACTAGCACCAATGAATTTTTTACGGTTTATTACTATATGACCTTCAACCATTTTTTACACGTGGGCTGGGCGGCTTGTGCAATTTTATGGGTGATATTTAGGCTTAGAAAGGGCGCCTACTCAGCGAAAGAAAGTACAGGTTTAGAAGCGCTCGCAGTGTACTGGCATATGATCGACTTAATGTGGATTTTGATTTTTCCGCTACTATACGTATTGAGGTAAGTATGATGATGAAATATATTGGAAAATTAGAATATTACCTGATTGCTCTGATCACGATTACACTTTTGAATACCTTCTTAGGCGAAAACTTTCAGTCAACAGCACTAGTGAGTATTCTGGTTGGACTTACTGTCATGTATAAAGGTTTTACTGTTATCGATCATTTTATGGAGCTAAAAGGGGCGCATAAGTACTTACGTTTAATGATGAAAACCTATTTCGTGATATTTCCCTCGTTGATTATGTTGACGGTATTTTTTTAGACCTTATACCAATTCCATTAAGTTTATTCTCACTCAGCGAGATTTAAAAGGCTTAGAGGCAAGGCTTTGATTGAAGAGAATGGTTATCCCTTATCAAGATCAATAACGCAGTCTGTAAGCCTTTTAAAATCGCCCTTCGGGAGCTTTCCTGCGATTCGATAACCGCACATAATTCCTTTCATATAGAATAACTATACGCAAAAAAATTATATTTGTTCTCAAACCGCAGGCAAGCTCTGAGTGGGAACAAACTTAATGGATTTGGTATTATATATTGACCTAACGTTTTTATATAATTATTAAAAGTGGCATTCATCGTTAATTACATGTTATTCATCGCGGTTTAACATTAGCTGAAAGTAAACTTTTGTAAAGTCAGTGCCTGTTTTCCTAAACATTGATTACACTTAAGCTATCAAAATAGTCGTAGTGGTTTATCTTTTATGAAAAGTCGTTTTCGAGCGAACATCAAGCAAAGCGTTATTATCGGGCTAACAACAAGTTTTTTGTTAGCCTGTTCTAGTATTTCTGAACTTGATGAAAATATTAAAAATATAGACTTGCCAAAAAATTGGCAAGAAAATCAAAAAGCATTGCAAGTTGAAAGTAACTGGCTAAATCAATTAGGTAACAAGCAAGTACAGCAGTTAGTGAAATCAGCGCTTGCTTCTAATCATCAATTAAAAATTCAAGCGTTTACTGTTGAAATTCAAAAGCAGCAATTAATTGTTTCAGGTAGTTCGTTATGGCCATCCCTCGACTTATCTTTGCGTTCCGGCAGAAGTAAAAATAATAGCGTTAATACGATAAGTAACTCAAGCTCTGTTGACTTGAACCTAAGCTATGAACTTGATTTATGGGGCAAGCTTTCTGCAGCTGATCAACAAGCAAACTTAACCTACATGGCAGAGCAAGCCAGCTTTGAACAAAGTAAGCAACAACTAGTCGTTGATGTTGTTACCACTTGGTTTTCAGTTATAGAGGCTGAAAAATTATTGGCTCTTTATGAAAGTAGAGTGAAAAATTCGCAGCAAAATTTAGAGATTATTGAATCAGGTTATAACAGTGGCTTAAGTGAGGCACTTGATGTTTATTTAACGCGTAATGAATTAAATAATGAATTAACTCGAGTATCTGAGCAAAAATCTTCGAAAAAGAGATTAATAAGAAGACTTGAACGCTTAGTGGGAGATTACCCTAAAGGCGAATTGTTAGTTGAAGCTCAGTTACCTTTATTAACCTCAGATATTCCTCTGGGTCTACCGTCAGAGCTTATCAGCAGAAAACCTCATTTAATTGCTAGTTGGTATAAATTACTGGCTAAAGATGCAGGCCTTGCCTATGCACATAAACAACGCTTTCCTAGTTTAAGCCTTACTGCATCGGTGGGAGATACGAGTAGTGACATTGATGATTTATTATCAGGTTCTTCTTTAGCTTGGTCTTTATTTGGCAATCTTTCAGCACCTTTATTTAACGCCGGTCGCTTAGAGGCCAATGAAGAAAAAGCACGCTTAGCACTGAAGCAAGAAGAGCAATTGTACTTAGATACTTTATATAACGCCTTTACGGAAGTGGAAAATGCCATTACTGAAGAGGAAAGTTTAAAGTATAGCTATCAAAGTATGTTGGCGGCACAAGAGAACGCAAAAGTTGCGGCAACACTATCGTTTGAACAATATCAAAGTGGTCTTGTCAATTACACTACGGTGCTTGATGCCCAAACTCGCTCTTTTGATGCCCAAACAACTTTAATAACCCTTAAAAACCGCCTGATTGCTAATCGTATTAAATTGCATTTAGCACTGGGTGGTGACTTTTCTATACCTACACAAAATTCTGCTTTAAGCACCGACACAAAGGCTCAATAATTATGTCTCAAAATATTCAACTTGCCGCAAAGCCAAGCATTAAAAAGAAAATGATTATTCTCGCTGTGATTGTTGGTGTTACCGTTTTATTAGCGACGGTCATTTCTAAAAATCCACCTCAGTCGAAACGTTTCAAACCGTCGAAAGCTTCTCAAATGACGGTAGTAACAAGGCTTTTGGCACCACAACGCTATCAAGTCATAGTAGAAAGTTTTGGTACGGTAAAACCTCGTACAGAAAGTATATTATTCTCACAAGTTTCAGGACAAATTAATGACGTAAGTGTGCAATTTAGAGATGGTGGTTTTTTTGAAAAGGGAGACATTTTAGTACAACTTGACGACAGAGATCACAAGTCAGAAGTGAAAGTATCACAGGCTAACCTACTGTCAGCAAATCAAGTGTTACTAGAAGAGCAAGCAAGGGTTGATCAGGCAAAAGCCGACTGGCAACGTTTAGGCAACGGTAAAACAGCTAATGCCTTAGTATTACGTCAACCGCAGTTTGAAGCCGCTAAAGCGAAAGTTCTTTCTGCACAAGCGCAATTAGACAAAGCTGAATTATCGCTAGAACGTACGAAAATTATTGCACCGTATGCTGGTCGTATTTTGAAGAAACAAGTAGATTTAGGGCAAGTGGTTTCAGCTAATACCCAGTTGGCTTCTATCTTTGCTGTCGACTATGTAGAGATTCGTTTACCGATTAAAAATAAAGATTTAGCGCTCATTAATTTACCTGAAGAATATCGTGATATTGGTGAACAAGGGAATAAAAATGATGTGAAATTAACGTCCGATTTAATGGGGCATCAAGAATGGCGTGGTAAAATAATTCGCACTGAAAGTGCAATTGATGAGCAGTCTCAACAACTATATGTAGTAGCACAAATTAACCGACCTTATGATGCGATCACTTCTTATGGTTCACCGATTAAAATTGGCCAATATGTTACCGCTGAAATTGAAGGTAAAGCATTAGAGAGTGCTTTAGTTATCCCTAGTAGCGCAATTTATCAGGGGAGTTATGTCTACATAGTAGAAAAAGGCCTATTGATGCGAAAGGAAATTACGCTAGGTTGGCAAAATGGTAAACAAGCTATTGTGAAGTCTGGCCTTGTTGCGGGTGATGAATTAGTACTAACATCTTTAGGGCAAGTTAGCTCAGGTACTCCGGTATCTATTGAAGGACAAACTCGCAATATAAACAAAAATAAGCGGAACAATAAAGGAAACAAAAAACGTAACCTAAAAAATAAAGGTAGCCGTGATGAGATCGTAAAACAACAAGGGGCTAAGCAAGAAAAAGGTGAATCATTATGATCGCATGGTTTGCACGAAACCACGTAGCCGCTAATTTATTATTAATTACTATTTTAATTTCAGGTTTGTTTAGTTTATCAGTGCGAATTCCGCTAGAGGTCTTTCCATCATTCGCCACAGATCGCATTAACGTTAATGTGTCATTACGTGGTGCAACACCGGAAGATGTCGAAAAAAGTATTTCTATTCGCATTGAAGAGGCAATACAAGACTTAGAAGGTATTGAACAAATTGCAAGCCGTTCATCTGAAGGTTCATCAGCGGTTAATATTGAAGTTGATGGTGATTATGATGCGCGAGAAGTCTTGGCTGATATTAAAAGTCGCGTTGATGCCATTAATACTTTTCCTGCTGATGCTGAAAAACCTGTAGTTTCATTGGCTACTCGAAAGCATGAAGTTATCTCGGTAAGTGTTACCAGTATTTATGGTGAAAAAGAAACCCGTGAATATGCAGAAAAAGTACGTGATGAATTATTAAAAATACCTGATATTACGCAAGTGGACTTAAGTGGTGTCCGTGATTACGAAATCGCGATTGAAATTCCTCAAGATAAGCTACAGCAGTACAATTTAACCATAGCGCAAATATCTTCGGCGATTAGTAACTCTAGTACCGATGTTTCTGCAGGCAACCTAAGAACTCAAGGCGGAGATATTTTATTGTTGTCTAAAGGGCAAGCCTATCGTAAAGATGAGTTTGCTGAAATAGCAATAAAAACTCATGTTGATGGCTCTATTTTACACTTATCTGATATTGCCCTTATCACTGATGCTTTTGAAGAAACGCCCGTTAGAACACGATTTAATGGGAAACAAGCTGCTTTTATTGATGTTTACCGTATTGGTCCACAAAGTGCGATCGATGTTGCAGACGCTGTTAAAAATTATATAGACGAACAGCAAGATAAAGTGCCTGGAGGGGTTACATTAAGTTATTGGGATGATGATTCGCAAATCGTTAAAAACCGAATTTCAACATTAACCACGAGTGCATTACAAGGGGGGATTTTAGTACTGGCTTTGTTGAGTTTATTTTTACGCCCCTCGATAGCATTTTGGGTGTTTATAGGTATTCCAATATCATTTATGGGCGCTTTTATTGCTATGCCTTTCTTTGGTATAACATTAAATATTATGAGCTTATTCGCCTTTATTTTGGTGCTAGGTATTGTTGTTGATGATGCAATTGTCACCGGGGAAAATATATATACCCATTTAAAAACATCAGAATCAGGCGAAGAAGCAGCGATCCGTGGCACTCAAGAAGTGGCGACCCCAGTTACTTTTGGCGTATTAACAACGGTTGCTGCGTTTTTACCATTAGCTTTTATAGAAGGGGCACGAGGGGCTTTGTTCGCACAAATTCCGGTTATTGTTATTCCGGTCTTGCTGTTTTCTTTAATTGAGTCAAAGTTTGTTTTACCTTCACATTTAAAGCACTTGAAATTACGAGGTCAGAAGGAGAAAGTTTCTAAATTTAGTATGTTTCAACAACGTTTTGCAGATGGCTTTGAAAGTGCTATTTTACGTTTTTATCAACCATTATTAAAAAAGGCAATAAATTATAAAGCTGCTACATTCATTGGTTTTGTCGGTGTTTTATTGATTATTGTTACCTTAATTATGAGTGGTTGGACTAAATTCATCTTCTTTCCAAGAATACCGAGCGAAACCGTACGCGCATCATTGACTTTACCCGCAGGTTCTCCCTTTGAAGTGACCAATAAACATATTTTAAAGATGACTGAAAAAGCGGAAGAATTACGTAATAAGTATATTGATGAAGATACTAATGAAAGCATAATTATTAATATTCTTGCTACAACTGGCGGCAGAGGCGGCGTTTCAAATAAAGGCAGTGTACGTTTTGAAATAACGCCACCAGAGTCTCGTAGTTTATCCATTGGCTCTGCACAACTCGTTCGTGAATGGCGGTCATTAATCGGGCCAATTCCTGGAGCTGAAAGTATCACCTTTAGGGCTGAAATCGGTCGTTCCTCTGATCCAATTCATGTGCAATTAAAAGCGAGCTCCATAGATACGCTAAAAGAAATTACTGATAAAGTTAAACTACGATTGGCTACCTATCCTACGGTATTTGATATTGAAGATAGTTTGTCTGACGGTAAAGAAGAGTTACAAATTGAACTTACTGAGCAAGGTAAAGCATTGGGGTTAACCAGAGTGAGTATTTCAAATGAAGTACGCCGTGCTTTCTTTGGCTCGCAAGTGCAACGTATTCAACGAGGTCGAGATGATGTTCGTGTTATGGTGCGCTTACCGTTAAATGAGCGTCGTTCTACTGCTGACTTAGAGAATATTCTTGTTGGAACACCTAGTGGCGGCTCTGTGCCTTTGTCACATGTGGCAAAATTAATCCCAGGTAAAAGTCCATCAACAATTTCTCGTATTGACCGCTACCGTACTGCGAACGTCAGCGCAGATATCGAAAAAGAAAATACTAACATGACGATATTACAGGCAGACTTAAAAGAATATTTAGATGAATTGATTTTACAATATCCGGGTGTTAGTCATTCTCTTGAGGGGGAAGCCAAAGAGCAACGTGAATCTTTTGGTTCGTTAGCTTGGGCATTATTATTTGTTTTCTTTATTATTTACGCGTTATTAGCGATCCCTTTTAAATCATATTTACAGCCTATTATAGTGATGAGTGTAATTCCGTTTGGTATGATCGGTGCCGTTATTGGCCATTGGATCATGGGCATGGAATTAACTATTATGAGCTTACTCGGCATGCTAGCGTTAATTGGTGTAGTGGTGAACGATTCGTTAGTTCTAGTTGATTTCATCAATAAAAAACGCGCAGAGGGCATTAAACTTATGGAGGCAGTGCTTACTGCGGGGGCATCACGTTTTCGCCCGGTCATGCTGACAAGTCTAACAACCTTTATTGGCTTGATGCCGTTATTGTTTGAACAATCAACACAAGCGCAGTTTCTTATTCCTATGGCCGTATCTCTTGGCTTTGGCATTTTGTTTGCGACTTTTATCACTTTAATTTTAGTTCCTGTGAACTACTTGATAATTGAACGTTTGAAAGAATTGGCCGGTGTGAAACCTACGCTATATGCTTTCGAAAATTAGATAACGGGACAAAGTTTAGGCAATAAAAAACCCAGTATAAATACTGGGTTTTTTCATTTTGAAATAGTACTAAAAATCTTCCAACATAAACTCTAACGAGTCTTCATATGCTTTTAATTCTTTTTCTAGTTGAAACCTTTCTTTTAATTGTTCTATTTCGCGCCATTTTCTTTTCTTATTAGTGCTTTCTGAGGACTTTGGTCTTTTACCGAATGAGCCCAATACTTGTTGAAGTTTATCCATAGAACACTCCTTTTTATTTAACAGCACCTTTTTAATAACACATTCAAGATGATAAGCAAATCATTAAAGCATTAAATAACAACAAAAGTTGTCTGTAAAGTAGCTAGAAATAGTTCTATTTTTACACTAGTTAATTGAAAGATAACAATTAAAGCATTTCAGTTAACTGTTTTTCCAGCTTTATTTGGTCAATGGTAAAATTTCGAATTCCCTCGGCAAGTTTTTCTGTTGCCATGGCATCCTCATTCATTGCCCAGCGATAGTTACTTTCCGATAATTTAGCATCATTAGTTAATTCAGCCTGTTGACTAAATAATTTCTGCTCAAGGTTTTCATTACTATTTTCTAACTCATCGAGTAAGCCAGGACTTATTGTAAGTCGGTCGCAACCGGCTAATTGACGAATCTCATCGATGTTTCTAAAACTTGCGCCCATAACTACCGTTTTATAGCCTTTACTCTTATAAAAGTTATAAATGCTTGTTACTGAAACTACACCGGGATCTTCAGCGGCGGCATATTCGCTTTTACCAGTGTCTTTTTTATACCAATCTAAAATTCGACCAACAAAGGGAGATATTAAATAAACGCCAGCTTCGGCACAAGCTTGTGCTTGGGCAAAGCTAAATAATAAAGTTAGATTACAATTGACACCTGATTGTTCCAGTTGCTCTGCAGCTTTAATACCTTCCCATGTTGAAGCAAGTTTAATGAGAATACGGTCATTACTGATACCTGCATCGTTATACATGGCTATTAACTTGTGAGCTTTTGCGACTGAAGCTTGGGTATCAAAAGATAAGCGTGAATCTACTTCAGTTGATATACGACCAGGAACTGTTTTTAAAATCTCTAAACCAATTAATACCGACAATTTATCGGCAGCGTCAATAACTTGCTGTTCAGCATTTGATGATTGCTGCTTAGCCCATGTAATCGCTTGCGTAAGTAAATGTTGATAACTTGCAAGAGAAGCAGCTTTTAATAATAGCGATGGGTTAGTTGTGGCATCTTGTGGTTGAAATTTTGCGATAGCTTCAATATCGCCAGTGTCAGCGACTACAGTGGTCATTTTTTTTAATTGTGAAAGCTGGTTAGTCATGTCCTTTACCTTTTTAACGATAAACTTAAAATTGGAGAAATATTACAACATAAATAGCTGGAAAAGCGATAAATCTTTGATGTAATGCCTGACGCAGCTATATATGTAACAAATTTTCAATATATAGCAAGTATGTTTATGCTTTTTTTAACTGTGATTTGTTTTGGCTTATCATTTTTCTTCATGTTCAGGGGATTTCTTGTATGATAGTGGCACTATATTACTACTGCCATTAAATGGATCCTTTATGCTACTTGTTGTTTCTCCGGCTAAAAATTTAGATTTTGAAACGCCTTTACCTACCGATAAGTTTTCGCAGCCTGAGCTTTTAGATCATAGCCAAGCACTGATTAACTATTGTCAAAAATTAGCGCCTGCTGATATCTCAACACTTATGGGCATTAGCGACAAGTTGGCGGGCTTAAATGCCGCTCGTTTTGGTGAATGGTCAATGCCTTTTACCGTTGAAAATTCTCGTCAAGCCGTACTCGCTTTTAATGGTGATGTGTATACAGGCCTAGATGCTAAAACATTTACAGAGGCTGATTTTGATTTTGCCCAACAGCACATGAGAATATTGTCGGGATTATACGGTTTATTAAAACCGCTTGATCTAATGCAAGCTTATCGTTTAGAGATGGGTACAAGATTAGCCAATGACCGAGGCACTAATTTATATCAATTTTGGGGCGACATTATTACCAATAGCCTTAATGTAGCGTTAGCTGAGCAAGGTGATGATGTATTAATTAATCTTGCCTCAAATGAATATTTTAAGTCAGTGAAGAAAAAAGAGCTAAACGGTGAAATTATCACTCCCGCTTTTAAAGACTGGAAAAACGGTCAATTTAAAATGATCAGTTTTTTTGCGAAAAAAGCACGTGGCTTAATGGCTCGGTATATTATCGAAAATCGCTTAACCGATAAAGAGCAACTTAAATCATTTGATGTTGCCGGTTACCAATATAGTGAAGATTTGAGTCAGGGAAATGACTGGGTCTATACTCGTAAAGAGATCTAGTCTTTAGCTCGTTTATTAAATTAGATTTTATTTCATTTCATATTAAAAGATAAATTAAAGACAAATATAAGAAGGAAAAGGAATGTTTACCTTATTAGCAAAATTGTTTCATGCACTTAATTCAGAAAGTTCAACGCGACAAATCTCTCTGGCTATTGCGCTAGGTTTTATTGTTGGTTTATCGCCGATATTTACTTTGCACAACATAGTGTTCTTATTTGCAGTTCTATTTTTGCGAGTTAATATTGGCGGTTTTATTTTAGCTTGGGGATTCTTTAAAGGATTAAGTTACTTGTTAGCATCATTGATTGTTAGCGTGGGTGAGTCGTTACTTACTGCTGAATCCTTGCAATCATTATTTGATATGCTTTATCAGTTTAGTTTATTCAAATTAGCTCACCTTCATCATACCTATACCTTAGGTGCACTGGTGCTTGGTTGTTTACTCGCAATCCCTTTATATTTTGTTTGCAACTATCTTATCGAAAAGTATCGCACTCATGTCAAAGCCTTTTTTGATAAATTCCGTATTGTAAAAGCGCTAAAAGCATCAAAATTTTACCGTGTTTACAGTAATATTTCAGGACAAGGAGACATGTCATGAGCCGCTTTTTTCGCTGGCAAGGTTTAGCCATTTTTTTTGCTGTTATCGCCTTATTGATGACTTTCGTTTATTTTTTCGCAGACACATTGGTTAAAGGTGGTATAGAAAAATCAGGTGAGTGGTATTTAGGAGCAGAAGTTAATGTTGCTGATGTTGAAATTACTTATGCACCCTTAACTCTAAATATTAAAGGGTTTCAGGCAACAGATATCGATAACCCAACTAATAATTTAGTGAGCTTTTCACAGGCATCTGTCGGTGTTGATATTTGGCAGTATTTGTTTGGAAAGATATATATTAGCGAATTAAATATTGTTGAACTACGACTCGACCAACCGAGAACGTCAGCTGGGAAGGTTTATAGGCTTGTTGACGAACAATCGTTAGAAGAGCAGGGTTCAGTTGATGACTCCGTATTGCCAAAGCTTGATATAAGTTTACCCAAAGTCGATGATTTATTAAAAAACAGTGATCTGTTAACCGTTAAACATGGGAAGGCGCTTGAAAAGAGTTATCAAGAAGAAAAGCAGAAACTTCAAGGTATTCAGAAAAAGTTACCCACTAAAGCGACATTAGCTAATTACAAAAAACAAATAAAAGCTTTGGGTGAGACAAAAATTAAAACCTTAGCGGATATTGAAAAACTTAATAAAGACTTTAAAGCGTTAAAAAAACAATTTAAAGCAGATAAAGCCTTAATTGCAGCAGCCAAGGAACAGGTGATTTCTTCTAAGGGTTTACTAGCAGCGAAAACGCTGGCATTAAAAGATTCACCTAACGCTGATTGGAAAAATATCGAGAGTAAATACCAACTCGATAAAGTGGAAGGTGCTGACTTTGCTCATATGCTCTTTGGTGAAAAAGCGCGAGAATACTATGGTTACGCAGATACCGTTTATCAGAAAATTGCACCACTCGTTATATCTTCTAAAGCTGATAAAAAAAATGCAGCGGACAAAGCGAATATGGCTAAAAATAAAGGTCGATTCATACATTTTACTGAGCAATCCCCTTTACCTGATGTGCTTATTGAACAGGCTAATTTTTCATTAGTTCTAGCGCAAGGTAAGTTTGCTATTAGCGGCAAAGAATTGACGCATCAGCACTGGGTGCGCGCTAATAAAAGTACAATAAGTGTCGAAAGTAACAATGTAAAAGGCTCAGGAGAGCTGAACTTATCTTTAGATTTTGAACTTGATCAAAAGCAAGTGATACGCAGTAAAGGTAAATGGCAGCTAAATAAATTAGCACTAGAAAAGGTAATGTTACAGCAGTCGAGTGATTTTACCTTACAACTTGATAGCGGCATGCTCTCAGGTAATGGTACTTTTTCATTACTTGATGATCAACTTACAAGTGACAATGAACTAATGATCAATCAGGCAAGCTATAGTGGGAATGGAGACTCTCATTTAAGTTCGTTGTTTATTGATACTGTACGTTCATTACAAATGTTGGCCTTAAGCATTAGTGCTAAAGGAGAGTTAACCGACCCTAAATTTTCCATCTCATCTCCATTAGATAAACAGTTGAAAAAGTCGATGATGAAACAGGTATCTAAAAAGCTAACAAACTTTAAAGCGGACGTTAAGGCGGGGCTAAATGCTAAGTTAACTAAAGCACTAGGAGTCGGTAGCAAAGAAGGTGAGACGTTGGTTGATGTAGAAGCACTGATAAATGACACAGATAGCGCATTAGATAAGTTTATTCATTCAGATGTCGTAAAGGCTAAGAAGAAAGAGTTTGAAGATAAGCAAAAGAAAAAACTAGAAGATAAATTAAAGAAAAAATTAGGAAAACTATTTGGCTAAGAGTTATAGCGATTAAAAATAATAACAAAACAAAAGGAATTGATTATGAATAAATATATTGCCGAGTGTGTAGGTACTTTTTGGCTAGTGTTAGGAGGGTGTGGTAGTGCCGTTTTAGCCGCGGGTTTTCCGGATGTAGGTATTGGCTTATTAGGGGTATCGTTAGCATTTGGTTTAACGGTGTTAACGATGGCATATGCTATTGGTCATATTTCAGGTTGTCATTTAAACCCTGCTGTTTCAGTTGGTTTATGGGCTGGCGGGCGTTTTCCAGCGGTTCAGTTGTTGCCTTATATTGTTTCACAAGTCCTTGGAGCAATTTTAGGTGCCGGTGTTTTATATTTGATCGCCAGTGGTCAAGCAGGGTTTGATGTTTCTGCGGGCTTTGCGGCTAATGGCTTCGGAGAGCATTCTCCCGGGGGCTATTCAATGCAAGCAGCGTTAGTCGCCGAAGTCGTATTAACCATGATGTTCATTATGGTCATTTTAGGTGCCACCGACGAACGAGCACCTGCAGGTATGGCACCCATTGCAATAGGTCTATGTTTAACCTTAATTCACTTAATTAGTATTCCGGTGACAAATACCTCGGTAAATCCTGCTCGTAGCACTGGAGTCGCTTTATTTGTTGGTGACTGGGCGGTAGCTCAACTTTGGCTATTCTGGCTAGCACCTTTATTAGGTGGCTTTCTAGGAGCTAAGCTTTATCAGCTAATTGCGGGTAAACCTGCCGTTGTAGTTAAAGCTGAATAATGACAAATTGATATAAAAAAGCCTCAGCATAGTTATATGTTGAGGCTTTTTATTGTAAACGATTCATTGCTACTCGAATTAAGCTTTGATACCTAAACTGCTTAATCCACCTCTGGTTTTTCCCTTGTTATCGTAAGTCATTGATGAGCGATTATGATTTTCAAGTAATGAGTTTTTCATGCGTTCAACAGCAAGTGAAGATTGTTGAATGACCTGACCATTAACATGATTCATATCTTTACAGCGTAATAATGTTGCTTCTATTTCTGCGAGTGATGGATTATGAGCACCGGATGCTATTTCATCTTTGAAAAGAGGGATTTGAGCGTTTTGTTCATCAAGTTGTTGTATTGTTTGCAATAACAAGTTTTTTTGTTCAGTTACATCAACTAAGGCATCAGGGTCGTGTTTTTGCAATACATCTTTTTCAACCGAGAGTAATGCTTCAAGCTGTTGTAAATTTTGTAGTTGTTGAGCAACTAATTGCCCGACTGTTAACGCTGTCATCACGTATAAACTCCAGTGAGTAGGTTAACAGCGTACTATTAACCTAGTTTAAATTCAAAATTTGCAATACTAGCAGCAAGCTTTTCAGGGTTAACTTTGTAGTCACCATCAGCAATTGCTTTTTTCAATTGGTCAATTTTCTTCTGATCAATAGCCGGTGCTTCATCGGTCTTTTTTCGTAGCTCATTTAATTGTTGAGCTTGCGGTGTCAAAGATACTGAATCTTTACCAGTGGATTTAGCCTGTTCGCTACTAACTGCATTTTGTGTGGCTTGCTGTTTCACTTGCACTTGTTGATCAAGCTTCTGCTTTACTTGACTGTTGTTTGACAAGTTATTGATATTTATAGCCATAATACTATCCTAAAGATAACGGGTTTATATTCACTATCTTGTTATCGGCAATTAGCCAAATAACTTAACAATTATTATAAATTAATTACTACTTCGTTGATAGCGGTTACTCGCCCTCTAACCGTTCGGCCACTTTTTTCATTTCTGATTCTTATTTGTTCGCCAATAGCACCATCTTTAAGGGCAACACCAGCTGTTTTTATCATGAAATCTTTCGATTTTGCAATAATTGTGACATGGCTACCTTTACAAACAAAACAAATATTCTTCCGTGTAAGGATCGCACCAGTTGATAGCTTTCTTTTCGCTCTGGTACCGATGACTGTGTTGATATCATCAAGTATCTCTCCACGGATTCTCCTGGTATCTCGAAATTCTATTGCGGTATTAGTTTCATCTACTCTGCTACCTTTACTAATAATACCATTTGCGACAACCACAGGAACGACCATTTGAATTCTTGTTGGAATGAAAAGGTGCCATGGTGTTGAATCATTGCAATTTATTTTGATATTTACGTTTCTACCATTATGATTTTCAGGTATATTTGCCACTAAAGGTGATAAGCAAGGTTTGAGAATGATCCTAGGATCTATAGAAGAAACCTTAATGGTCATTTTACCCTGTGCAGGAGTCACTAAATTTTCTTCTAAAAACAGCTTCACAAAATCTTGTAGCTGCTCACGGTCTAATGTTTGGCCATGAACCATACTTGATTGCGATGCTAAAATTAGTGAAAAAATGATAAAAATCTTTAATTTGCTCATAAATTAGTAAACTATTTGCTAGGGAAATTTAAATACTCGTCTATGCTTAATTTAGGTCTGCGTTTAAATGTAAGTTAAAAAGACGAATTCGTCGTAAACGTCAAAAATTGAACGTTTACTATAAGATAATAATCACAATCAAGAAACGTGCCTTTTTGTGAATTAGTAATATGAGGTTTGTATGGCAGGAATTTTAGACTCCGTAAATCAGCGTACTCAGCTGGTTGGGCAAAATCGACTTGAGTTATTACTTTTTCGCTTAGTCGGTCCTCAGCTTTTTGGTATTAATGTTTTTAAAGTTCGAGAAGTTATGCCTTGTCCGCGTTTAACTGCGCTTCCTGGGCAAGATTCTTACATTAAAGGTGTGGCTCATATTCGTGGCCAAACTATTTCTGTTATTGACCTAAGTAAATCTACGGGCGGACCTGAAATAATTCCTGACGATAACTCTTTTGTGATTATTGCTGAATATAATCGTAGTGTACAAGGATTTTTAGTGGGTGGTGTTGAGCGCATTGTCACCTTAAGTTGGACAGATGTTATGGCACCACCAGAAGGTGCGGGTAAATCTAGTTATTTAACGGCGGTCACTGAAATTGATAAAAAAATGGTCTCTATTTTAGACGTTGAAAAAATACTCAATGAAATAAGCCCTATTTCAACAGAATTAAGTGAAGATGTAGCCGATACTACTGTCGGTAAAAGTATTGGTGAACGCGTTATTATGATTGCTGATGACTCAACTGTAGCGCGAAACCAAGTAAAAAGAGCATTAGAGCCTTTAGGGCTTACGATGTTATTGGCTATAAATGGTAAAGATGCCTTAGATCAATTAATGGTAATAGAGGCAGGGTGTAATTCATCGATTATCGAAAAAGTTGCTTTGCTTATTTCTGATATAGAAATGCCAGAAATGGATGGTTATACCCTTACCGCTGAAATAAAAAATAATGATCGCTTGAAAGATATGCCTGTTATTTTACATACATCACTCAGTGGTGTTTTTAATAATGCAATGGTTGAAAAAGTGGGCGCTGAAGATTTCATTCCTAAATTTCATCCCGATGAATTAGCTACAGCGGTTAAAAAATGGCTTAAACATGGTGAGTTAGAAAAAAGTACGGGTTAGTAAAGTGGTAAAAGTTCACGTTCAATATTATTCATAAACAAGATAGCAATAAATTTAAGGCGGAATATATACGTGTCAGCCCGACAGCTTGATGATAGCAGTTATCATCAGTTTAGAGTATTTCTCGAGCAACAATGTGGCATTGTACTAGGTGAAAACAAACAATACCTAGTGAAAAGCCGCTTGGCGCCTTTAATGGCGAAATTTGATGTTGCCACATTAGGTGACTTAGTTTCGCGCACACTTAGTCCAATAGAGCGTCAACTTCGTGCCGCTGTCATTGATGCAATGACCACGAATGAAACGTTATGGTTTCGTGATGAATATCCGTTTGAGCTATTAAAAAAACGCTTATTACCGGAGTTTAAAGCACAACGTACCCCTTTAAAAATATGGTCAGCAGCGAGTTCATCAGGACAAGAACCTTATTCTATTGCTATGGTAGTGCAGGAATTTCAACAAAGTAACCCTGGCTCTTTTTCTGGCGGTGTTCAAATTATTGGCACTGACATTTCTAATACGATGTTAGAACATTGTAAGTATGGTCATTATGACAGCTTGGCATTATCTAGAGGTTTGTCACCAGAGCGTAAAAGAATGTTTTTTGAAAACGGTGATAATGGCATGTCAAAAGTAAAAGACTCCGTTAAGAAAATGGTCAGTTTTAGACAATTAAACCTATTGAATAGTTACAGTTTAATGGGACGGTTTGATATCATTTTTTGTCGTAACGTGTTGATTTACTTCGCTCCAGATATTAAAAAACAAATTATTTCTCAATTTGAAGGCGCTCTAAACCCTAATCGCTATTTGTTTCTAGGTGCTTCAGAATCTTTGTCTGGTTTAAATAAAAATTTTGATATGGTTCGTTGTAACCCTGGTATTATTTATCAGAAAAAGAATTAACTTCACCTCTCTTTAATCCCCTTTGGCATAAAAATTGTATGGTTACTTTCATTGATTTGGAGGTAACACGACTATGGCTATCAGTTTTGAAAAAGCACTTGGCATTCATCCGCAAGCACTTGCGGTACGCGCTCAACGCGCAGAAGTTATTGCCAGCAATATTGCCAATGCAGATACTCCTGGCTATAAAGCTAGAGATATGGACTTTAAGCAAGCATTAGCGCAAGCCTCCCAAAAACAACAATCGGGTATGACTCGAACCCACGATAAACATTTTGATGTTCGTATAGAACTCAATAATAGTGTGCAATATCGTATGCCTGATCAAGCGGATACAGGTGATGGTAATACTGTTGATGCACAAGTGGAACGAAACTTGTATCTAGAAAACTCAATGCAGTATCAAGCCAGTATTCAATTTCTTAGTGGCAGGATCAAAGGCTTGAAAAAAGCCATTACAGGAGCGGGGCAGTAATTATGAGCCTATTTAACGTATTTACCATATCTGGCACGGGAATGAGCGCACAGTCTGTGCGTTTAAATACCACTGCTAGTAATATTGCCAACGCTGATAGTGTTAGTAGTAGTGTTGACCAAACCTATCGTGCACGGCATCCAGTTTTTGCCGCCCAGATGCAAAAAGCTGCCGCTGGACAGGATAGTACCGGTGTTGGTGTGCAGGTGTTGGGTATTGTTGAAAGTAATAAACCCCTAACGGTCGAACATTCTCCAGAGCATCCTATGGCAGATAAAGATGGTTATATTTATAAACCGAATGTGAATGTGATTGAGGAAATGACGAATATGATTTCTGCATCACGCTCATATCAAACAAATGTCCAGTTGGCTGAATCAGCAAAGAATATGCTGAATAAAACACTGCAGCTTGGCAAGTAACAATTAAAGGTGGAATAAAATATGGAAACTGTAAGTGGTACTAACCCTTTAGATGGCTTGCGCTGGAAAGATGAAGTAGTCAAAGAGGCTGATCAAAATAAAGGAATGCTAACGCAGGAAGATTTCTTCGCCTTATTAACAAAAGAGTTATCCCATCAGGATCCAACTAAGCCAGTTGAAAACAATGAAATGATTTCTCAAATGACCGCGTTTTCAACGACAGACGGTGTCGCAACCTTGAATGATCAATTTACGACATTTGCATCATCGATGTCGTCTAGTCAGGCACTGCAAGCTTCCTCACTCGTTGGTCGTAGTGTATTGGTTGATGATAATGTTTTTGGTATGAGCGAAGGTGAAGCTGTTAAAGGTAAAATGATCACAGATTCGCCTGCCAGTAACGTTAATATTTACGTTGAAAATACCAAAGGTGAGTTAATTCAAACCGTGCCTGTAGGTAGTGTTCCCGCTGGAGATTTTACTTTTACTTGGGACGGTAAAATGGCTAATGGAGATCCTGCACCTGAAGGCGCATATCGTTTTAGAATCGCTGGTTTAGTGGAAGGTGAAGCGTCAGAGTTGCAAGCAATGACCTATCGTAAAGTTGATAGCGTGACGTTAGCTGGAGCAGGCGGAAATATTTTATTAAATCTTAACGGTGGCAGTTCTATGGCACTAGCAGATGTAGTTGAAGTATCAGAAGGTTAGATTATTAGTTTAAGGTAACTAAATTAAATATAAGTCACTGGTATTTCAGTGAAGAGCCAATGCTCGTAAAAGTTAACAATAGTTAAGATAAATAATTTTTTATATGAGGTGCAATTATGTCATTTAATATAGCGTTGAGCGGATTAAACGCTGCTCAAAAAGATTTGGATGTTACATCAAATAACATCGCGAACGTTAATACCACCGGATTCAAAGAGTCTCGTGCAGAATTTGTTGATGTATATGCATCATCTTTACTTGCTTCAGGTAAAACCAAAGTAGGTGACGGTGTTTTGACATCGGATGTTGCACAGCAGTTTTCTCAAGGAAGTATACAATTCACTCAAAATTCGCTTGATTTAGCAATAACGGGTAATGGCTTTTTTGCGACTGTTCCTGAATTAGGCTCGTTAGAAACATCATATACACGTGCAGGCCAGTTTAAACTGAATGCAGATGACTTTATTGTTAACTCTCAAGGAGGCCATTTATTAGGCTTCCCCGTCAATGCCGATGGTTCTTCAGCGTCTGTAAGTTTGAGTACAGCAGAGCCTATTCGTATTCCTACATCTTCAGGAGCTCCGACAAAAACAAGTGAAGTTGATGTGCGAATGAATTTACCTGCAGGTGACGCGTATATAGCTTCAGCACCGGGTAACTTTGACCCTGACGATTCAAAAACATTCAACAATTCAACGTCTGTAACTGTTTTTGATTCTCTAGGTGATAGTCATATTATGACTTATTATTATGTTAAAGATAATCCCGATACAGCACCAAACCAATGGGTTATGTTTTCTGCCATTGATGGTAAAGTTATTGACTTAGCCGTTGATCCTACCATATCTGCTGATGCAGCAGCAGCAGCAGCAACAGCACAAACCGCTGCTACAGCAGCACAAGCAACATATGATGCTATTGCAGCGCCAAATGCTGCTGATTTAGCAACCCTTAATGCCGCTAAGTTAACCTTGGCGACTGCAATTTCTGCAACGACACCTAAAGGGGGTAATATCTCTGGGCCATTGCAAGCGACAGGTGGGGTTCAAGGTGCACGGATATCGTTTAATTCATCTGGTGACTTTATTAGTCAAGCGCCGCCACTGGCTGATGGTGGTATTGTAACTGTTGCTTTTACAGACCATTTACCCAATGGAGCTGACCCTACTCAAACAGTTAAAATCGACTTTAACTTAGATCCCTCTGGTCCTAACCCTAATGAGCCTACACAGTTTGCATCTAACTTTGAAGTAACTGCGTTAGAGCAAGACGGCTTAGCTGTGGGACGTTTAACAGGAATTGATATTGGTACTGATGGTCTAGTTCGAGCTACTTATAGTAATGGTACTTCGCAACCGTTATCTAGAATTGCAATGGTTAGTTTTGCTAACAATCAAGGCTTAACGCAAATTGGTAGTACCTCTTGGAAAGAAAGTATTGTTTCAGGTGAAGCCTTAGCTGGTGAAGCAGGTTCTGGTACGTTTGGTACGATTAACTCTCAGGCATTAGAGCAATCTAATGTTAACTTAACGACAGAACTAATTGATTTGATCTCAGCACAACGAAATTTCCAAGCGAACTCACGTGCCTTAGAAGTTGATAACCAACTGAATCAAACTATTTTACAAATTCGTTAAACTAATTTTATAGTGAATCCACTGTAATCTTACGAAAAGATAAAACATTTTTAATGTTTTATCTTTTTTTATTTATATCTCTTTTTTATTTCGTTTTCTTTATGCCTTTTCACCTTTAGGTTTTTCTTCTGGCACTGTTATTGCATTTCTCATAGTAAGATACAATTTTAGAGAACTGTTATGGACAAAATGCTTTATATCGCAATGAGCGGTGCGAAACAGAATATGCATGCGTTAGCAGTCAACGCTAACAACCTTGCTAATGCCAAAACTACTGGGTTTAAAGCTGATCTAGCACAATCTCGTTCTATGCAAGCTTTTGGTGAAGGTTTACCTTCTCGCGTATTTTCCATGACAGAAACAGCAAGCCAAAACTTTGACAGTGGTGCTTTATTGAATACTTCACGAGATCTTGACCTAGCTATTCAAGGCCCCGGTTGGTTTGCAGTACAAGCAGAAGACGGAAGTGAAGGTTATACCCGTGATGGCCAATTTCGAATGAATCAAGATGGCGCATTAGAAACCTCTGAAGGTGAATTAGTTCTGGGTGATACCGGGCCTATATTTATACCGCTTCCTGTCAATAACATTAATATCAGTAAAGATGGCACCATAATGGTTCAACCAGAAGGTGCACCAAGCTCTGTACAAGAAGAGGTTGGTAGAATCAAAATGGTGAATCCTCGAGTACAAGAATTAGCTAAAGGTGCTGATGGTCTGTTTCGTCGAAAAGACGGGTTTAATGAAAATGCTGACATCAATGTCAAAGTAGAAAATGGCATGCTGGAATCAAGCAACGTTAATCCCATCAGAGAAATGACTGCGATGATTTCACTACAGCGCCAGTTTGAAATGCAATTAAAACTAATGAAAACAGCCGAAGAAATCGATGCAAGTTCAGCATCATTGTTACGTGCTTTCTAATTTAAATAAATAATTTTTGAGGTGATTTATGAACCCAGCATTATGGATAAGTAAAACAGGATTAGATGCGCAAACGAAAGATATTGCGGTAATTTCTAATAACTTAGCTAACGCGAGTACTATTGGCTTTAAGAAAAGTCGTGCGGTATTTGAAGACTTACTTTATCAAACGATTAATCAACCTGGCGGGCGCTCAGCACAAGATACTGAAATGCCATCTGGTTTAATGCTTGGCGCCGGAACAAAAGTGGTCGCTACGCAAAAAATCCATACCCAAGGTGACATGCAAACAACCGATAACGCTTTAGATTTAATGATCCAAGGTGAAGGATTTTTTGAAGTACAGTTACCTGATGGTACATCGTCTTATTCACGAAATGGTCAATTTACCATGGATGACGAAGGTAATATGGTAACACCAGGGGCAGGTTATTTAATTCAACCGCAAATTACTATTCCGGAAGATGCGTTAAGTATTATTGTCTCTCAAGATGGTGAAGTCTCGGTAACCTTACAAGGGCAGCCAGATCCTGCCGTTGTTGGTCAAATTAATACTGTTAATTTTGTGAACCCTACCGGCTTGCAGCCTATCGGACAAAATCTATATGTAGAAACTGCAGTTAGTGGCACGCCCCAAGAAGGCGTTCCTGGTTTAGAAGGTTTTGGCATGATAGTCCAAGGTGCACTTGAAACTTCTAATGTGAATACCACTGAAGAGTTAGTCAATTTGATTGAAAGCCAGCGGGTTTATGAAATGAACTCAAAGGTGATTTCAGCGGTAGATGAAATGCTTAGTTATATTAATCAGCAGTTATAGCGTTAAGGAACTTCTTATGAAAATGCCAATAACATTATTTATTCTATTTTTATCAATAAACGGTTGCGCCAGTATTGAGCAGGCGAAAACGTTACCTGATGATCCTGATTTTGCGCCAATTTTACCAGAAATGGAAGAATCGTTAATTATCCCTACAGGTTCACTATTTAAAGCGAATTACGTTAATAACATTTATTCTGACTCTAAAGCGCATCGTGTTGGTGACATAATCTCAGTTATTTTAAATGAAAGTACCCAAGCACAGAAAAATGCTAAAACAGAATTGAAAAAAGAAAATAGTGGCAAATTAGACCCTATTATAGGTTTTGGTGGCTCAGCGATAAACTTTAAGAATAACCCGATTCAATTTGGCTATAACCAAGAATCTGATTTTAAAGGTGATTCAAAGTCGAATCAGGGCAATAGCTTAAACGGACATATTTCAGTTCATGTTTTACGCGTTTTACCTAATGGTAATTTGATGATCCGTGGTGAAAAATGGATGAGTTTAAATAACGGTGATGAATATATTCGTTTAACCGGCATTATTCGCGCACAAGATATAAGTTCAGGTAATACCATTATTTCTAGCAAAATTGCTAATGCTCGCATCCAATATGCCGGCACTGGCACATTTGCTGATATACAAGAGCAAGGTTGGTTATCAAAATTCTTTAGTAGTTCTTGGTGGCCGTTGTAGGTTTTGCTCAATATAGCTTTTTAGTAGGTATTATTATGAACATTTTTTCAATAAACATAAAAGTGACAGTATTAGTACTAACACTTGCTGCTAGTTTTATGAGTCACGCTCAGCGTATTAAAGACTTAGCTGACGTTGCAGGTGTTCGCACAAACCAATTAGTTGGTTATGGTTTAGTGGTAGGTTTACCGGGTACAGGCGAACAAAGCCCGTTTACTGAGCAAAGTTTTAAAACCATGCTTAGTAATTTTGGTATTACTATGCCAGCTAACTTAAAGCCGAAAATTAAAAATGTTGCCGCAGTTGCTGTTCATGCGGAATTAGCTGCTTTTGCTAAACCAGGGCAAAAAATCGATATAACGGTTTCTTCAATGGGTAGTGCATCGAGTTTACGTGGCGGTACATTATTGCAAACTATTTTAATGGGAATCGACGGTAATGCTTATGCTGTCGGCCAAGGGAGTTTGGTGGTAAGTGGTTTGGGTGCTGAAGGACTCGATGGCTCAAAAGTTATTGTTAATACACCCACCGTTGGCCGTATTGCTAATGGGGCAACCGTTGAGCGTGAAGTTATTTCGCCTTTTACCACTGGCGATTATATTACTTTTAATTTACGTAACTCTGACTTTAGTAGTGCGAGAAGTTTAGAGCGTGCAATAAACAGTGAATTTGCTAATATTAACGATCCCGCCACTTTTATTGCTCGCGCTATTGATGCAACCTCAATTCAGGTAAATGCACCAAGAGATGCAAGCCAGCGTGTTAGTTTTCTTGCTGCACTAGAAAATTTAGAATTTGAACCTTCACGCCCGGCGGCAAAAGTCATCGTTAATTCTCGAACCGGTACGATTGTTATTGGTTCAGACGTGCGTCTATTACCTGCAGCCATTACACATGGCGGAATAACCGTCACTATAAATGAGACTGTAGATGTATCGCAGCCTAATGCTTTTGCAGATGGCGAAACGGTGGCAACAAATCAATCAGTCGTTAACGTAAATAAAGATGATAACCGGATGTTTGTTTTTAATCCTGGCGTGTCTTTAGATACTTTAGTCAGAGCTATTAATGGAATTGGTGCCGGCCCAGGAGATGTAATGGCGATACTCGAGGCATTGTCTCAAGCGGGTGCATTACGTGGAGAATTGATCATTATTTAATGGTCGATAAAACTTATGACTTCACCTACTAACTCTTCATTATCTTCATTTTCACCGCAAGCATCGGTGACCGCTAATTCACAGAATTTTTTAGACATAAATGGTTTGAACTCTATTCGCCAACAATCTAAAGAATCGGATCAAGGGTCAAAAGATGCTGCGTTGCAAACCGCAGCTAAGCAATTTGAAGCGATTTTTATGCAAATGCTGATGAAAAGCATGCGTAAAGCTCAAGAAGTTTTAGAGTCAGACAGCCCGTTTAATTCAGACAGTACTAAGTTTTATCGGGATATGCATGATCAACAAATGTCATTAGAGCTATCTAGTAATGGATCGCTTGGTTTATCAGATTTGATCGTTCGTCAATTAGGCGGAGATACGGAAAACTTTACACCCCAATCATTCTTACGCAGCGATACCCGCTTTAGTAAAAGCAAAGGCGTGCTTAACGAACAAGAAAATAAAGGTCAATCAATCGTTCCAGTAGGGATCCTTATTTCTGGCGAAGATCGTCAAACAAATGACTCTGCAAATAAACAGAACTCATTATTTAGTATGCCGCAACGACAGCCTTCACCAGATAACAGGGGAGATCTAACGAGTACAAAAAAATCTGTATATCAAACCCTTGCTACGCAAGAGACAGAGTATCAAGAGCCTAAGGATTTTGTCCTTGCACTTACTGAGGAGGCTAAACGTGTTGAAGATAAACTTAATGTCCCCTTTGAAGTGGTTATTGCTCAAGCGGCACTAGAAACCGGTTGGGGACAGAAAATCATCAAAACAGAAAACGGTGAAAGCTCTAATAATTTATTCAATATTAAAGCCGATAAACGTTGGAATGGCGATAAAACGAATAAAGAAACACTTGAGTTTGAACAAGGCGCAATGGTTAAAAAGCGTGAACCATTCAGAGTTTATGAAACCGTTGGCGAAAGTATCAATGATTACATTAATTTCCTTTCAAATAACGACCGTTATAAACCCGCATTAGAAAAATCACACGATGTGGTACAGTTTCTGCATAACCTACAGAGTGCTGGTTATGCGACGGATCCCAAATATGCAGAAAAAATTATGGGAACACTACGAACCGTAACCAGTTTATTAAATAAGTAATCCAGTCAAATACATAAACTGGATTTTGGTTAGGTTAGGAGTGAAGTCATGTCGGTTAACTTATATAACACAGGTGTTAATGGTTTACTTGCCGCACAGCAACAGTTGGCGACAACAGGCCATAATATTGCCAATGTTAATACCGAAGGTTTTAATCGTCAACGAGCAGAGCAAACAACATCAATCGGTTTACATGGTGGTGGCGGTAACTTTATTGGCTCAGGTACCTATGTTCAAGATATATCTCGCATCTACAACCAATTTACTTATAAAGAACAACTTAATAATCAAAGTCATTTAGCCAATGCTGATACTTTACATAAAGATTTAGATCAACTTAACGAGATCATGTCTTTTTCAGGTAGTGCTATTAACGGTTCTATCGAAAAGTTCTACCAAACAATGAACGGTATTGCCGATAATCCAAGCGATCTAGGTTTACGTAGTATTGCGCTAAACCAAGCTGAAATTCTATCAAGTGATTTTAGATCTTTGAACGAAAACATTGATCAACTTGAAAAGTCTGCCAACGGTGAAATAGTACAAATAGCGGAAAAAATATCCCAAATTTCTGTCGAGATAGCCAAGATTAATGAACAAATATTACAAGGACGCAATTTATCGACAAGTGGTCAACCAAATGACTTACTTGATAAACGTGATCAGCTTATAGGTGACCTTGGCAAATTTACCTCAGTAAACACTATAGTAGATTCAAATGGTGTGATGACAGTAATGATAGGAAGTGGAGCAACACTAGTGGCGGGTATAACGTCGTTATCGTTAAGTGTTAGCGCTGGAAACCCCGATCCTAAAGCGACAGAGCTTCGACTTGTTGGACCCAATAGTTCCGTTGCTATTAATGCTTCTGCGTTGGGTGGCTCACTGGCGGCAAAAATTGAATTTAGAGATGAGCATTTACCGCAACTAAGACGCGAAATTGACCGTATGGCCATGGCTATTTCACAAACGCTAAATAAATCACAATCAGAAGGTTTAGACTTAAATGCTCAACAAGGATTAAATTTATTTACCGATATAAATTCTGCAGCCTTGCAGGCCGGACGAGTACTTTCACCCTCAACAAATTCCGGTAACTTATCGGCTAGTATCAAGATTACCGACGTTTCTAAAGTACCCACGGACGAATTCGAAATTCGTTACGATGGTAGTGATTACATCATGACTAATATGAATGATGGCAGTGTACAAAACCTCGGCCCTCCAGGCTCAGGTACATATGCAACAAATCCAGATTATGGTTTTGAGTTTAATGAATTATCAGGAGCTCCATCATTAGATGATAGCTACATAATTAGACCGACAGAAAATAGTGCCTCATTAATGAAGGTGACCTTAACTGATGGCGCAGGAATTGCCGCAAGTACAGCTGTTGGGGTTGCTGTTTCAGAAAGTAATGTGAGTGATGGCAAGGTTAATATTATTAATGTTACCGATCCCGTTGAAGCAAGAAATTTTACTGATACAACGAATAAAGATTTATTGGTTGATGTTTATGAAGCTCCGGCTGGTAGTGGAACATTTAATTACCGTGTTTATAATGCCGATCCTACACAAGTTACATCACCGCCACCAACACCACCATCGAATCTTGGTGCTATTGCATTTGGTTCATTCACTGCCGGAAATAGTGCTGTCATTGATATGCCACCGCCACCAGCTACAGCAGCCTTTCAAATTGAAATAACGGGTCAACCGATAGGACAAGGTGCACTAGCACCTGAAGAGTTTACCATTGGTGATGCGTTTGGTATTGGTAATGGAAAAAATGCTACTTTTATGGCACTGACGCAAGAAAAAGGTGTGGTAAATAATGGCCGTGAAACCTTTAGTCAAAGTCTCGCTATTTCAACGTCTGATGTCGGCGCTAAAGCAAGTTCTGCAGAATTAGTCTCTGACACTGCTGAAGCTTTATACACTCAAGCATATAACCGTAATCAAGAAATATCAGGGGTTAACCTTGATGAAGAAGCCGCCAACCTGATGAAATTTCAGCAAGCATATCAAGCATCTTCAAGAATTATTTCTATTGCTAATACAATTTTTGACACTTTGTTACAAGCGTCTCGCTAGGAAGGAATTATGCGCGTATCTACAGCCCAATTTTATTTTCAAAATAGCCAACAACTCAGTAATAAACAATCAGATGTTAATGAACAGATTGGTTATCTTTCTAGTGGAAAGCGTATATTGACGGCGAAAGATGATGCTGTTTCTTTTGGAACATTAGCGGGTTACAAAGATGGCTTGATGAATATTGAAAAATATCAACGCAATATCACACAAGCGGAAAATCGTAATAGTTTACAAGAAACCTCATTTGCTAATGCCGAAGACCTTATGCAGGAACTCAAGCAGTTATTTGTTCAAGCGAATAACGGTACTTTGTCAAATGATGATTTAGCTGCTTTAGGAAAGCTAGCGAGTAATAGTCAAGCACAATTACTTGATATCGCTAATAGCAAGGATGAAACCGGCGGTTACATTTTTGCTGGTTTTCAAATTGATGCTGAACCTTTCGCTTTACAGCCAGATAATAGTGTCAACTATTTAGGCGATAGTGGCATTCGTCAAGTGCAAATAGCAAAAAATGTCATGGTGGCAACCAATCAAGCAGGAGATGCTGCATTTGAAAACGTTAGCAATTCGATTGGTGATTTTACCCCTAACTATATAACTAACACCTCAGGAGTCTCTGTCACTAGAGCAGTGATAGCCGATCCAAGTGTTTATGATGACTTAACCAATCCGCCAGATTTCACCTTCGATTTTTCATTACCTAATAATTTAACGGTTTCTGATGGTAATGGAGCAATCGTCTATCCGAATACGCCTTATGTCGCAGGGCAAACAATTGCCTTTGGTGGTGTTGAAGTACAAATAAGTGGCAACCCTTTGCCGAACGATAAAATATCTCTGGCACCAGAAGAGAATATCAGTATTTTTGACACGATAAAGAAAGCTGTTGACTGGATGAACACGCCTCAAACACCAGGTAATGCCGTTCAACATAGTGTTGATTATAGTGAAATACTTACCCAACTCGATAGTGCCCTAAACCATATGACCAGTCGGCGTACTGATGCTGGGGTTAGATTACAGCTTGTTGAAACCCAAGACTCCAATCATATGGATAGAGAGCTTAATCTCGCTAAGGGGCAGTCAAACCTTGAGGATATTGATTTTGCAAAAGCAGTAGCAACGTTTGAGCAATCACAAGTTGCATTACAGGCTGCGCAGCAAACTTTCGTGCAAATAAAAGGCTTATCTTTATTTAATTACATTTAAAATACTTTTTGGCACGTAATATGCTTCTAATATTATGTGTCAATAAAAATATGTTTGTGGTTCCAAGTACCTGTTGTTATCAGTTTACGAACCACACCCTAACCCTTAGGAGATGATAGCAATGGCTTTAGTCGTAAATAGTAATATCGCGTCACTGAACGCACAACGTCAATTGAGTGGCGCAACCAATGAACTACAAACTAACTTTGAACGTTTATCTTCAGGTAAACGTATTAACAGTGCAAAAGATGATGCTGCAGGATTGCAAATCACAAGCCGTCTAACCGCTCAAATTAATGGTTTAGATCAAGCAGCACGAAATGCTAATGACGGTATTTCTTTATCGCAAACAGCTGAAGGGGCGTTAGATGAATATACTAATGCCTTACAACGTATGAGAACACTTTCAGTTCAGGCAGTGAATGGCTCGAATAGTGCGGTTGATCGACTAGCACTTGATGCTGAATTTTCTGAATTAGAAACAGAACTGTCACGTATTTCTAGTGATACAGGTTTTGCGGGTGAAAAATTACTAGACGGTACTTATGTCGGTAAAGACTTTCAAATAGGTGCAGATGCAGGTCAAAAAATAAGGGTATCCATACCTACTAGTTTTTCTGCAACCAGTATGCTTTCAGGAGCCGCAACTATTTCAACGGCTGCTGGTGCTTCCACCGCTATTGCACAAGTTGATGTAGCCTTATCTAGGGTAACTTCTACTCGAGCTGACTTAGGTGCGAAGCAAAATCGCTTTGCTTCGGTTATTCGTAGTAATAATAATACCTCGCAAAACTTATCGGCTTCTCGCTCTCGAGTGTTAGATACTGATTATGCGGCAGAAAGTGCAGCATTGGCTAAGAGTACTGTATTACAGCAAGCATCAAGTTCGATGCTAGCGCAAGCAAATCAGCAGCCCCAAATAGCACTATCGCTATTACAATAATTATTTTTAGATAATTATTGAAAAATAAAAAACCTTTTCGAAGGTTTTTTTTGTTTTAAATTATGCGGTTAAGTTTATATTAAAAAAAAAGATAAAATAATTTTAAAAAAAGCTTAAGTTATTTTGACGATTGTCGATAAAGGTTCCAAGAGGCATTAACCGGTAAGTTAACTGCTTTAATTATAAATAATTTAAAGGTTCATACCTGGGAGCATTATCATGGCTTTAGTCGTTAATAGTAATATCGCATCACTTAATTCTCAACGTCAATTGGCGTCGTCTACCAATAGTTTGGCTACAAACTTTGAACGTTTATCTTCAGGTAAACGTATCAATAGTGCAAAAGATGATGCGGCTGGTCTACAAATTTCAAGTCGTTTAACGGCACAAATTAATGGTCTTAACCAAGCTTCTCGAAATGCTAATGACGGTATTTCACTTGCACAAACTGCAGAGGGTGCGTTAGACGAATATACTAATACCTTGCAACGTATGCGTACTTTATCGGTTCAATCAGCTAACGGTTCAAACAGTGATGCAGATAGAACAGCGCTTGATTCTGAATTCAGTGAATTAGAGCTAGAATTAACGCGTATTTCAACAGATACTGGTTTTGCTGGTGAAAACTTATTAGATGCTACTTATACTGGTAAAGATTTCCAAATTGGTGCTGATGCCGGGCAACAAATTACTATTTCTATTACTCAAGATTTTGCTGCAGGTTGTACACTTTCTACTGTTGGTATTAGTGCTGCTAGTGCAGCTTCAAGAGCAATTGTTAATATCGATCTTGCATTGGCTACAGTTAACTCGACCCGAGCAGACTTAGGTGCTAAGCAAAACCGTTTTTCTTCTATTATTCGTAGTAATGATAATACTTCACAAAACTTATCAGCATCACGTTCACGCGTATTAGATACTGATTATGCTGCAGAAAGTGCTGCATTAGCGAAAAGTTCGGTATTACAACAAGCATCAAGCTCAATGTTAGCTCAAGCTAACCAACAGCCACAAATAGCATTATCTCTATTATAATCACTAACTAGTGTTATTGAAAATGAAATGGCACTCTACTTAGAGTGTCATTTGTGTTTTAGTCAGCTTACGAGGAGAACTGTATGGCAGCGCCGATAACCGTCAATAATCCGCTTTCAAGTCAAACCATTGAATTGAATATACCCCAAAAGGTTAGTGCGGAAGGTGAAGATGTTAGTAATGGTGACGATAGTTTAAATGTAAATAAAAAAACGCCTTTGATTGAGAATGAGAAAGCGGTGTTATTTAATTTAGATGCAAGTAAAATTAGCAGTTCAAATGTAGAATCAAAAAAAACTGAAGAAGAGACGTTAGAATTAGAAGAAGCAATTGAAGTTGTTGCCGATTTTATGAAACTGTCAACTCAGAGTGTCAACTTTCAAAAAGATGAAACAACTGATAAAACCGTTATCAAAGTATTTGATACTGAAAGTAAAGACTTGATCAAACAATTCCCTTCTGAAGAAGTAATAAACATAGCGCACAAAATATTAGAGCTTCGTCAAGATATTGGCTTGAAAACTGGTATACTTCTTGATGAACATGTTTAAAGAATAATACGTTAAAGAAAAAGAATCGGAGGACATTATGAATATAACTTCTGCTGGTATCGGCTCAGGTCTGGATCTAGAGTCAATTATAGAAGCGTTTGTTACAGCGGAGTCTGTTCCTACTGAAATCCGTCTTCAACAAAAAGAAGAGCGTATAAGTCTTGAACTATCTGGCCTTGGTAGTTTTAAGTCTGCTTTATCTTCCTTTCAAACGATTGTCGATAAGTTAAAATCTGCAGATGACTTAAGTGAACAAGTGTTAACTACTTCTACCGAAGATGTGACTATCACTACTAATGGCTCAGCAAGTAATGGTTCATTCAATATTGATGTTCAACAGTTAGCGCAAGGAAGCAGGTTACAATCAACCGCAATCGCTTCATCATCTACTACTGTTGGTAATGGTACTTTAACGTTCACTGCGGGCGCTAATACATTTGATGTAGTCATTGACGCTGCAGATGATTTAAGCGCTATTCGAGATAAAATAAATGCAGGGTCAGCAAACTTTGGTGTAACGGCTAATATTATTAATAGTGATGGCGAAGCACATTTAGTTTATAAATCTTCAATATCTGGCGATACAAGTAATTTAACTGTTTCAACTTCCGACGCTTCTTTAGCTGCTATATCTACAGCTACTACTCAAGACCCTATAAATGATATCGCAAAAAGCTCCATTGTATTAGTTGATGGCTTTACGGTAACAAGCGACACCAATGAGCTGAAGAATGTTATTGAAGACGTCACGATTGTTGCCAATAAAGTCAGTACTACTGCGACAACATTAGATATTTCACAAAATCAAGAAGTTGCTAACAAATTGATTCATGAATTCGTTGAGGGTTATAATGCGTTAGCTGAGAATATGCTTGGCTTAGGGGCTCCTAAAGCAGGTCGTTTAGCTTTTGACCCTGATCTTCGTTCAATGAAAGGGCAGCTTAACAATATTCTAATAAATTCGGTCGGTAGTCTTGCTGGTGGTATTGATTCACTAAGTGATATCGGTATTTCAGTTGACCGATATGGAAAGTTAGAAATATCATCTATTGGAATAGGCACACTCGATAGCGGTGAAGTTCAGTTATCTAAAGCCATAGAAAATAACCTTGATCAAGTTGGCGAACTTTTTGCATCTACAGATGGTATCGTCAGTCAATTGACAAGCTTAATTGAAAATTATAATGACTCTGACGGTACATTAACCAAACGGCAAAGTAGTCTTAATACAGATTTATCTGGTATCAGCGATGAATATGATGACTTAGAAACTCGTTTGCGTAATTACGAAGAGACGTTAAGAAAACGATTTACATTTATGGACTCGGCGGTTGCAGGATATAACGCAACGGCGACATGGTTAAAAACAGCCTTGGCTCCAGTCAGTAAAGATTAATTGTTTTCTAAATATATTCAAAGGTAGGAGTAGATATTATGAGACAGAACTTAAAAGCATATAAACAGGTTAATTTACACTCAAGTTTATTAGAATCAAATCCACATCAAGTTATTCTTATGATGTTTGATGGCGCATTACAGGCTATATCAGTAGCTAAAGGTGCTATAGAAAGAAAAAACTTTGAATTGAAGTCTGAATCAATAACCAAAGCAACCAATATATTAGATGCGTTGCGCGGCTCTCTTGATTTTGAACGTGAGCCTAAAGTCTCAGAAAACTTCGATGTTTTATATACCTATTGTATAGAAAGTTTAAATAAGGTGAGCCTTGATTTAAATACCAGTGCGATTGATGAAATTGTTGAGATGCTTAAGCCCTTGCGTGATGCATGGTCAGAAATGTCTGAAGAATCAAAAAAAGAAGGCATCTCATTGTTAGCTGAAAAAAATAAGCTCGCTGAAGGTGCTTAATGTCTATTATTGATTCTTTATTGACACAAATTGATGATTTATCAACTGAAATAGAAAAAAAGTTACAAGATGAAGACGAAGAATACTGCCCTGAGTTGCTTAATAAAAGGCAAGTTTTACTCGAAAATCTTGCTGATATTATCGATAAAGATGATAAAGATGAGTTTTTAAAGTATCAAAATTTTTTACGCACAATTCAAGCTCGAGATAATATATCAAGAGATAACGTAATAGAGCAACAAAAGCTGCTACTTTCTCAAAGTAAACAACAATCAATAACAAAAAAAGCAATAAATGCCTATAATAAATTTGGCGATTGATTGTTTCTATTAAAATTAGTGATATTATCCAGTCAGTTAGTTGCTTTTCTATAAGGTAAAGAAATGATAGATAAATGTGCACTGGTCACCGGAGCTGATGGTTTTATTGGCTCGCATTTGGTTGAATTACTGTTGGCTGAAGGCTTCAAAGTTAAAGCTTTAGTGCAATATAATTCTTTTAATCATTGGGGATGGCTAGAAGATTTATCAGCATCATCCAATTTAGAAGTGATTTGTGGTGATGTAAGAGATCCCCACTTTTGTCGAACAATTACGAAAAATGTTGATATTGTTTTCCACCTTGCGGCACTTATAGCTATTCCATATTCATATGTCGCGCCTGAAAGTTATGTTTCCACCAATGTAATAGGCACATTAAATATATGCCAAGCAAGCTTAGATAATAATGTTTCTCGTGTAATTCACACATCTACAAGTGAAGTTTATGGGACAGCTCAATACGTACCCATAGATGAAAAACACCCCTTACAAGCGCAATCACCTTACAGTGCCTCAAAAATTGGTGCTGATGCTATGGCGATGAGTTATTTTAATGCTTTTGATTTGCCATTAACGATTGCTCGTCCGTTCAATACTTACGGACCAAGGCAATCGGCACGAGCAGTAATCCCTACCATTATCACTCAAATAGCCAATGGTGAAAAACAAATAAAGCTAGGCGATGTTAGTCCGACAAGAGACTTTAACTATGTTGAAGATACCTGTCGTGGCTTTTTAGCTTTAGCAAAATCTGAACATTCAATTGGTGAAACAATCAATATAGGGTCAAACTTTGAAATAAGTGTCGGTGATACACTTAATCTGATCAAAGAAATTATGGCGAGTGATGTTGAGTTTATTGTCGATGAGCAAAGGTTACGTCCTGATAAGTCTGAAGTGAATCGATTGTGGTGTGACAATAGTAAGATGAAGCATTTTACTCAATTTGAACCCATTTATGATATTCGAACAGGACTAACTAAAACTGTTAGTTGGTTTAGCAAGCTAGAAAATTTAAAAAAATATAAACATGATATTTATAATGTTTAACATTTTAGGACAATAAAGCAGGTTTATTCATGAAAAAAATTGCTGTATTTACAGGTACTCGTGCAGAGTATGGGCTGCTTTATTGGATTTTAAAAGAGTTAGATAGGGCATCAAACGTTGAATTACAACTACTTGTCGGCGGGATGCATTTATCCCATGAGTTTGGTTATACGGTAGAGGAAATAGAAAAAGACGGCTTTAAAATTTTAGAAAGATTGGAGTTTTTAGTATCATCTGACACCCCTGTCGGTATTAGTAAATCTATTGGCTTAGCCATTATTTCTGTTGCCGAAAGTTTTTCAAGATTAAAGCCTGACTTAGTTGTTTTACTCGGCGATCGGTTTGAGTCGATGGCGATTGCTCAGGCAGCAATGATTGCAGGAATACCTATTGCACATATCCATGGCGGTGAATTAACTCAAGCCTCGATTGATGATAGTGTTAGACATTCGATAACAAAAATGGCTTTGTTGCATTTCACCTCTACTGAAGTGTACCGAAAACGTGTTATTCAAATGGGAGAGCAGCCTAAATATGTTTTTAATGTTGGCGCGCCAGGTATAGATAACATTAATCAATTAACATTGATGAATAAAAGTGAATTATCCGAATCTCTCAACTTTTCACTAAGTAATGACTTTTTTTTAGTCACTTATCATCCGGTAACTTTAGTTACAGGTGGAGCGATAGAAGCATTAGAAAACTTATTATCAGCACTCAAAGACTACCCTCAGCATAAGGTTATTATTACTTACCCAAATGCTGATACCTATGGAAGAAACCTTATTGGTGCTTTAGTTAAGTTTGCAGAGAGTTTTCCTGAAAGGGTTTTACTCATCCAATCCATGGGACAAGTTCGCTATCTCTCGGCAATGAAATACGCCTCAGTCGTCATTGGTAACTCTTCCAGTGGCATTATTGAAACTCCCTCTTTTAAAGTTCCTACGGTAAATGTTGGAGATAGACAAAAAGGGCGAGAATCAAGTCAGAGCGTTATACATTGTGATGAAAGTTATGATGCTATTAAAAAAGCAATATATAAAGCCACAAGTGAAGATTTTTCTATGAAAATAAAGGGTTTTGAAAACCCCTATGGAAAAGGTGGTGCTTCAAAGAGAGTTGTTGATATTCTTATTGATGAGACCATTAAAGCTGATATTCAGAAGGTTTTTTATGACATCGATTAAAAGTGAGGAAATAAATGTTAATCTAAGAAATAAAACGAAAGATAAAGTTTTAAGTTCTGAGCGTTTAGATGTTGCTTTCATCGGCTGCGTTAGTTTTAGTGAAGAAACATTAAAATGCCTATTATCATTAAGCTCAGAACGAATAAATATTTGTGCAGTTGTCAGTAAAAGTCAATCTCATATTAATGATGATCATGTTGATTTACTACCTAGGGCTAAAAAGCACAAAATCCCACATTTAGATTATCAAAATACTCCTGAATTACTTGAAAACTTTCTAGCTAAGCACAAGCCAGATGTCATATATTGCTTTGGTTGGAGTCACCTAATACCTAAAAGTATTCTAAACATCGCGAGATATGGCGCTATCGGCTTTCATCCAACTCAATTACCCTTACATAGAGGAAGGCATCCAATAATATGGACATTAGCGCTTGGGTTGACAGAAACCGCGACAACTTTTTTTCAAATGGAACAAGGTGCAGATACCGGCGCAATAATTCATCAAGAAAACCTAGAAGTGCTATTGAGCGATACTGCCAGTACACTCTATGAAAAAATCATATCGCAAGCATTAAGGCAAATCCCCATGTTTACTCGACAATTAAGAGATGGTGATGCTGTTTTTATAGAGCAAGATGAAACAAAAAGTAGTGAATGGCGTAAAAGGGGATTTCGAGATGGAATTATCGATTGGCGAATGTCGGCTATCTCTATTTATAATTTGATCCGTGCTTTAACAAAGCCATATTGTGGCGCACAGTTTGCTTGTAAAGAGCAGTTTATTATTATTTGGCGGGCAGAAATTCCTCAACCTTCATCAGATGAATTTAATGCTGATATCACTTTTGAGGAACCCGGGAAGATACTTGCTATTGATGAATATTCAATGTTGATTCAATGTGGAGACAATTCCACCATATTAGTGGGTAAAACACCTGACTTTCCAACATTAAATATCGGAGAGTTTTTATAAAACTCTAATGCTAACTCTAATGGACAATTTTAATGAATAAAATCGTTTTAGTCGTGGCTCCCCACCCCGATGATGAAACCCTTGGTTGTGGTGCAACGATATTAAAACATCTTGCACAGGGAGACCAAGTACATTGGTTGATCATGACTCAAATGTCGGAATCATCAGGATATTCAAAAGAAAGGATTAAAACACGTCAGGATGAAATTAATATCGTGGCCAAAATGTACGGTATGTCGGCTGTTTATCAATTACCTTTTGAGCCAGCAAAACTTGATCTATTATCGATGTCTGACATTGTTGGTGCGCTTTATCCTCAGTTTCAAAAAATAAAACCTGAAGTCATTTATTTACCGTATCGGGGTGATGTACATAATGATCATCAAATAACCTTTGATGCAGTAGCAGCTTGTAGTAAATCTTTTAGAGCTCCTTTTGTTGAACGAATTCTGGCATACGAAACACTCTCGGAAACTGATTTTTGCATTAAACCTGATGATAGTGGTTTTAAGCCTAATGTTTGGTTTGATGTAACTGACTATTTTGAAAAAAAATTATCTATAGTTTCAACTTATCAATCTGAACTGTTTCCCTTCCCTTTCCCAAGAAGCCTTGAGGCTATTGAGGCACTTGCCAAAGTTCGTGGTGCCCAATGTGGATCACGAGCAGCAGAGGCATTTATGCTATTAAAGGAAATCAACAGATGAGTAGATCCTTAATTATTGCCGAAGCAGGTGTGAATCATAATGGTGATTTAGCCATGGCTAAACAACTGGTTGATGTTGCGGTTACCGCTGGAGTGGATATAGTTAAATTCCAAACCTATAAAACAGATCAATTAGTAACCCCTGAAGCCACGCAAGCTAGCTATCAGGCGAAAAACACACAAAAGATAGAATCTCAGCAGGAGATGTTACGTCGCCTTGAATTAAGCTTTGAAGAGCATTTAGAGTTAAAAAATTATTGTGATAGTAAAGGTATCGAATATTTATCAACGGCCTTTGATAATGAGAGCTTATCCTTCCTTACTGAAATTATGCAACTGAAACGATTAAAAATTCCTTCAGGGGAAATAACGAATCTTCCTTCTTTATTAGCGCACTCAAAGACTGGCTGTTCGTTAATTGTTTCAACTGGCATGTCAACACTCGAAGAGATTTCCGATGCTTTAGCGGTTATAGCGTTTGGTTTATTAGGGGATAGTGAATTACTTCCATGCGAAGAAAATTTTAGAAAGGCTTATTTGAGTAAAGAAGGGCAATTAATTCTCAAGAAAAGAGTCACTTTATTACATTGCACTACAGAATACCCCGCACCGTTAGCACATGTAAATTTAGCTGCGATGGTATTGATGGCGGAAACTTTTAATCTCCCGATCGGTTATTCTGATCATACTGAAGGTATTATTGTTCCCATAATCGCTGTTGCCCATGGAGCCTGTGTTATAGAAAAGCACTTTACCTTAAGTCGTAACCTTGATGGTCCCGATCATAAAGCCTCAATTGAACCTGATGAACTCGAAGCTATGGTTAAAAACATAAGGTTAACTGAGCAAGTTTATGGCAAAAAAGTCAAGGAACCATCGACTATTGAGCTAGAGAATAAGCGAGTGATTCGAAAGAGCCTAGTTGCCAAAGAAAAAATTAGTGCTGGGGAGCGTTTCAATGAAAACAACATTGCTATTATGCGACCAGGTTATGGTATTCCTCCGTCAAACTATTGGCAAATACTTGGTGAAACATCGCGTCATAACTTTCAAGTGGGCGATCTTATCGTACTTTAATCGCTTTGGGTAATGATGAAGTGGTGTGTATATTGCTTTAGAATATTGTATTAGTAATATTTGTTTAACCTTATGGTTATTAACGTAAATGCTTTAGGCTGTTATTCATATGAATCAAAATTGGCAAGATATATTAATTTCTCCATCAACTACTATGGCAAAAACCATAGAAGTTATTGATACTGGGGCTATGCAACTAGCGCTTGTTGTCGATCCTGACAATAAACTGTTGGGCGTAGTGACCGATGGAGATATTCGTCGAGCACTATTAAGACATCAAAATATGGATTGCCCCATTGAAAATGTGATGAATAAGTCTCCTTCTGTTGCCAAGAAAGGAATATCGAGAAGCCGATTATTACATTTAATGAATAGTAAAGGTTTGCTTGCCATACCAATAATTTCAGATGGGATCCTTGTTGGTGTAGAAACGTTGCAAAAAATTGTCAAACGTTCCCATCATGACAACCCTGTGTTTATTATGGCTGGCGGATTTGGTACGCGTTTGAAACCATTAACTGACGATTGCCCTAAGCCATTACTAAAGCTAGGTGGAAAACCTATTCTCGAAACCATTATTGAAAACTTTATTGCTTCGGGCTTTCACCGTTTTTACATTTCAACTCATTATTTACCTGAAAAAATTGAAGCTTACTTTGGTGATGGCAGTGATTGGGGAGTTGAAATAACCTATGTTCATGAAGATATTCCCCTTGGAACCGCCGGCGCTTTAGGTTTGTTACCTAAAGATTTATCTCACTTGCCCATTATTATGATGAATGGTGATTTACTAACCAAAGTTGATTTTGAACTATTACTTAACTTTCATACTGAGCAGCAAGGTATCGCAACTATGTGTGTTACAGAGTATGAGTATCAAATTCCCTATGGTGTGGTGACACTTAAAGAACATCAGCTGGAAAGTATGATTGAAAAGCCCCTGCAAAAATACTTTGTTAATGCGGGTATTTACGTTGTAACTCCAGAATTGAGAGAACAAGTGGAACGCAACCAGGTCATAGATATGCCTAGTTTATTGGAAGGTGAAATAAATAAAGGGGAGAAAGTCTCGGTATTCCCTGTACATGAATATTGGTTAGATATTGGTAAGTTTAATGACTTTACCCAGGCGCAAATTGATATAGAAGAGTTTTAGTATAATGATAAAGAATAAGCGTGTCCTTGCTTTTATTGGCGCTCGAGCTGGCTCTAAAGGTCTAGTTGATAAGAATATTAAGATGTTAAATGGTCTACCCTTGATCGCTTGGACCATTAAATCAGCACTTGCTTCAAAATATATAGATGAAGTTGTTTTTTCTTCAGACTCTGAGGTTTATCTTAATATTGCCAGAGAATTTGGGGCAAGTGCTGTACATAGACCTGCGGAATTATCTCATGACAGCGCTGCACTAATTGATGCGATTAAACATGCCCATCATGAAGCGGTAAGCAAATTCGGCAGTTTTGATATTATTGTAAATCTTCAACCTACATCTCCTTTGAGAAACGAAGTACACATAGATCAAGCCGTCGAGTTGTTTTTATCAAGCTATGTAAAAAATAGTCAAAGTCGACTTATTTCATGTTATGAAGTGAAGAATAAATATGCCTGGATTATGCGAAGAAATGATGAAGGGTTTACTCAATTTATTGACCGTAATGAGCGTAATAAAAGTAGCCATGGTAGGCAGAAAAACCCTCAGGTTCTTTTACCCAATGGCGCTATTTATATTTTACCTGCATTAGACATTACACAATTTTATAATGAGACTACTATTCCTTTCATTATGAAAGAAGAAGAGTCAATTGATGTTGATTACCTTGAAGACTTCATTACTGCAGAGCGCTTAATGCAGAGCTAAGCTAAAATAGCTCTGCATTAAGTATGGTGTTAATTTAGATGTGTTTTTATGTTGAAGGTAATTTTTCAATAAAGGCCAATGCGCTCATATTCGTTGGCTCTTGAGATAACACCATATTGAATGCCAAAAGAGCAGCATCCATTATTTTCATCTCAAAATACAACTGACCTACTTCTAGCCATATACTTGTATCATCGGGACACGCAGATAAATAATCGCTATAAAGCTGGACAGCTTTGTCTGTATCCCCCAATAGTTTTGATAACTTCGCATATTTTGGTAAATAAATATCTGTGATATCACTGAGTTTTTCTAAACAAGCACTGGCTAATTCATAGTTCGAGAGCTTGAAAGCTATGGTCATTATTTGTTGTAACTCATCTTCATGAATAGCCTCTTTAGGCAAAGCGTCAAAATAAAATAGTGATTCATCGTATTCTTCAAGAGCGCAGTATAAATAAGCTAAACTCAGGTTATAAAGAGGAGTAGCATCTTCGGATGTTTTTTTATGAAGCTCTAAGCTTTGGCTAAGTACTTTTAGTGCTTCAATATTTCTTTGTTGGAAAAGCGTAATAACCTTTCTTCGCACCCCGTGCAATGAAGCCTCTTTGATGGTACGAGTAAGATGAGCCGTTTTCTCATTTGCTATTATGGCTAAAAAGTCACTGTTAAATTGTTCAAAGCTTTGTATAAATGTCTCTGGGATTTTTACACTCGTGTGTAATGGAGAGTTTTTCCAAACGATTGCACGGCCAATGTTTTTATCTTTCTGCCATTGTGATAGTAGTGATTTAAAGTCAGGTTGAGATTTATGCTCCTCTATTCGGCTTAATACTCGTTCTTGTGTATTGGTTAAATGCTTGATCAGAGATTTGCATGAATCAATATACGCTTGATAATATAAGCGGCCCGTTTCTTCTAGTTTATCATTTGACCACTCTTCAGCAGAGTCAGTTTGTGCAGATAAAATAAACTTATCAATACCAAAATTTTTGATGAACTTAGTAGTTGTTTTATATCGACTATTAAGTTGGCTTTCAATTTTATCCATTTTTAACTTATAACGATAATTTTCTTGTTCTTTACCCTTGGTTTCAAAAAGTTTTTTATTACACTCTAAGGCTTCTTTTACTAAGGTAAATACCTTTTTAACGTCTAATAATTTACTTGATACTTCAGACAATACTTTATTTTGGTCTTCTCTGACCTTTACTAGACTTATTGTTGGGCATATCGTCGCTATCTGTTTTGTGAAGTCATTATCCTCATCCTCAAAAGAAATAGCTTCACTAGGAACATGATCTATTGAATCAATTCTTGCGGCATTTTGCGATAAATTATAGATAACCGTACCTTGCTTAGCCGCTGCTTCAGCTTGGCCTGAAATACTTTCTGCCGCATTCTCAAAGACAATCAGTGTTTCTACTTTGTTTCCCGCGTAGGTATCAACCCAAGCTCCTGCTTGCCCAAGAGTAGGGCCAATTTTAGCTTCATTACTACCAGAAGCATGAGAGACACCTTTATCAGAAAAACATAAGTCGACCCCTGATAGTAGGATGGTAGAAAAACCCATTTCAATGGCTGCTTTTAATGCCGTATTTGTGACCGTTGGTCCGCCGGTTGAAGTGTTTTTGTCATCTTTCTTTACATCCCAAGCAAAGCGTTTGCCCATGTAAGCTCGTTTTCCTTGCCATTGTCCTAGCAATAACGGCGTTACATTATTACTGTGTATAAATAAGACTTCTGGTGGAAATTTAAGTAATTCTTTACTGACGTCAAAACTAATTTCAAAAGGGTCAACTGAAACGATAATATGGGGGATAAGGTCTTCTTGAAGTAGTTTTCTCGCAATTCTAGATACAGCTATCACCACTAGATTTCTTTTATTCTCTTTTACCCAAGCAATATTTTCATCTAAGGATGGCCCTCCAGCAAGTACTACTGCAGACTTTCCTGAAAAAGTGTTTTTTAATTTACTTGCAGGAAAGTTGTTTTCACAAATATTAGCTAATTGCGTGGACATAAAAGGTGAGACGACTAAGCTTGCGCGTGTGAAAAATCGTAGTGGTTGGTACTCTTTTTCAAAATTTAAATTTGCTTCGCTATAAGCAGGCAGGTATGAGTCAATCGCGGCAATAGACTTTACATATAACAGCGTGTCTTTATATATATATAGATCGACATTAAAGTCGGCGGCGTCTTTTTTCCAATTGTTAGGCGTAGTTATTCTTATATTTTCAGGCCATTCTTTATAATTGGTCTTTTCTTTAATGACGTCAATGTAGTCATCAAGCTCGATAAATAAATAACGTGTGTCAGATACATCTTCTTGCTCAATAATATAATTTAATAGTAAACCTGAGTCGGTGCCTAGAATAATATAGAAACTTTTTTCAGTCTTTAACTTATCTTTATATTGCTTGGAAAAAACCGACGAAGATGGCTCATTAATAAATAAGTTTCGGTTTAATGAATATAAATATGCTTCGTTGTGAGCATTGTATTTGAAAGACTCGGTAATTTTCATTTTTGTACTACTCATTTTACTTCCACAGCTATCGCTTGTTTGGGGACTGTACTTTCTATCTTTTGTTCAATAGGACCGGAGACACGATAAGGTCTCAGGTTAAAAGAGTCCTGAGCCACAGCCATAGGAATTGTTGAGGTATGAGTACTTGCCCAGTGGTTTTCTGATTGCTCAAGTATTCTTAAATCTTTTAAGTAAACAATTTGCTGTAGGCCAAGTAATTGTAAAGCGGAGAATTCATGGGAAATAACCGCTGTAATTTTACTGGCATCACCTAAGTCCATGATATATTTTTCTAAATCGCCATTGTACTGTTCTAATATTGAATCTTTATATTGGTAATACCATTCTGAACCTGGGTATGGAGTCGCAAAATGTGGTTTAGCGGTAATGCCTAATTCAACCAAAGCGTTTATCGTATTTCTAACACTTTCAAAGCTTTCTTCAGGGAAGCCAATAATGATATTTGGAATAGGTTTAATGCCAGAAGCTAAACAGGTAGCGATACTACTTTTGTTTTTTCTAACGTTGGTGCCCTTTCCTAGGTTGCGTAATACTTTAGGATCAAAAGACTCAAGGCCATAAACTAAATGAGTGCAGCCGGCTTCATGCATCAACTTTAACGTGGCAGGGCGGTGAAGTCCTGCGTGTGCAGTGCCGTTCCAATGAACACCTGTACAGTTTTCATCGTGCGGTATTCCTTGCTGGCGACAGGTCGGCTGTAAACCCGCCTCTATCCATTGTTCACATAAATCTTTTAACCAGCGTCCTTTACTTGCAACATCCATGGTCATTAAGTTTTCATCAATGAAAGCAGCGAAATCTATTTGGTAATTGTCATAGAGGTGCTTGACCATTTTTACAATGTATTCCGCACTATGATAACGAATATTTCGACCGTAAGTGAATACTACATCGTTATCGCCATTTTCATTTTCTTCAATAAGCATGTCGCCTGTGGTGCCTAAATGCCAACAATACTTACAGGTTAACCCACAGCCGAAGCTGCCATTTATATCCATACGACGTTTAGCGGTAAAAGACTCTTCACTAAAAAGGTTGGCAGAGTTTGCGAAATAGATATCAAGTGGGAATAATTCCCAAGCAGGCCAAGGTAGTGTGTCTAAATCGGCAATATTAGGTCTTACAGGCGTTAGGAAACTTTTACCGGTTAAGTCACGATGAATTACGCCTAACACTGTTGAATAATCAAAATCTTTTTTATCTATTTTGTCGAGAACTTCAATGAAAGTAATAAAAGACTCACCAATACAACCTACATCTATTTCAGGGATCCATTTAAATATATCATTAGGCATACTCGTTAAAAATCCACCGCCCGCAATTAACTGCGCTTTAGGAGCAGATGCCTTAATTAATTTACAAGCCTTTTTAATATAGTTATAGGTTGTTGTTAAGCCACCTATACAAATAGCGTCCCAGTCGTCGGCTTGAGAAACGTCGACAATGGTATCTATTGATAAACGATGAGCATTTGCATCATAAACCTGTACTAAGTGCCCTTTTTCTATCGCTATAGCTGCCAGTAAGGCGATACCATAAGGAATGTGGCGTGGAACATCTTCTTCGCGAACAACCGGGTTAATAAAGAGTATTTTTGCCATGATTATTCTTCCTGTTGTAGAAACTCATTTAGAGTAATACATAAAATATTTTCAGAAAACAAGGTACCTGCTTCAGAGCAGTTATAGGTTGTACCCTTAGATTGATTATAGAGCTCTAAAAAGTTTTTACGATACCAAAAGTAGGTAGGATCAGTATAAAACTCTTCACCAGTGAGGGGAAACGCGAACTTAGGAAATAATTGTTCTAATTCGTCTCTATTAGTCACGAATTCTTGTAATTCATAGTAAGTTTGAGTCATCTCTATCGGCGTATCGCTGTGATACCCTAAATCCATACCAGTAATTGCAATTTTTGGAATTTTTAATATAGCGTTTGCGAATACCCAAGCAGCTGTGCCTACCGTGCCACCGGTATTCATACAGGACTTTTTATTAATATTAAAAATTTTTCTTGTTAAGCTCTCGGGGTTTTGAGGGGAGTCAACAATTGGATTCCACCAATACATGTCAAATCCGGCATCAATAGCTCTTTGAACGACATTTTTTGGAGCCGATGAGCAAATAATTAGCTTGATTTGAGGGGCATATTTATTGATTAAGTCAATATTAGCCTGATTTTCTTTAATGGAATCATTACGAAATTCCACATCGAGATCTTGACGTGAAAAATAATCGTCGTTGCGAGTATTTTCTTCAAAATCATCATCACCAAACCAACGAACGATACGTGTTGGATGAGGATCGAGCGTTAATACATAATCGGGAATGATGCCATTCTTTAAACATTTCACTAATGAACCGTCTATTGCGACGATACAGCCGTCATAGTCAGAATCATGTAGTTTTTTAAGAACATTAAATTTGTGTAAGCTTGGCCCAGCACTCACTATAATTGCAGACTTTAGTTTTTTGGCACTTAAATCAGGTAAGTCTTTAAAACTTTTTTCTGTATAAGGAACGTTATAGTCAGCATTTACGACTAAGTCATTGCTATGCCAATTTTTACCTATATCGGTAATCTTTGAAACAACATCAATAAATTTATTATGTAGATTATTTTGAGACATAAATTACCTTATATATTTTTGGACAAACGAATTACTCTTCGCCATCCCAGGTTAAATCTGTTCTTTCAACGTAGACCATGCTGCCGCCAATCGAATTTAATGCTGCTTTTTTTAATTGTTGCTGTAAAGTTTCATTATCTGATTGCTCTGATACTTCTACTTTTTTTTGAGTAGTGAAATTACCCTGTAATAGGTTAGTCATCTGTTTTCCTCTTATTGCTATAATCGTTTTATTTCATCGATATAAATAATATATCATGCAAAAAATAACAAAACGACTTTGGATCACTTTAATTGATAAATGAATAAAGCAAGTTATATGCCTATTTGATAACGAAATTTATAAAGAATAGGGATGATTTAGCGTGTAATCATTGTGATTTTTACTAGTGACTGGTTGGATTGTCAATTAAATGACCCGCCAGCGTCAATTTATTGTTGCTTATTTATAATATCTCGCTAAAATCTAAATATAGTGATTATAAATAATGGTTTATCGGTATATGCAGGGTCATAAACATATTCTTGTCGTTGATAACGACATTACCAGACGCGATCAAATAGCCACAGTATTATCATTTGTTGGTGAACATTTTCATGTTTGTGCGGAAGACGAAGTTAGTCAATATTTTAACGAGACTGATCACATTCTTACCGTTATTTTATGTGGGAATGTTAGTGACATACTCGTTGGTTTTGTAAAAAAACACCCTGCAACGCCTTTCATTCTACATGATGTACTTGATGCAACGCAGCTGAACGAAGCTGTCAATGTATTAGGCTGTTTGGCCGTACCTTTAAATTATGCACAGCTAACAGAGCAAGTACATCATTGCCATCAATACCATAACCAATTACCGTCCAAGCGCAATTTTTCAGGCCCTAACCCACTATTTCGTTCGCTAGTTGGCACCAGTGAAGCAATGCTACAAGTACGATTTTTAATTGAACAAGTAGCAAATACCCAAGCGAGTGTTTTAGTACTTGGTGAGTCAGGAACAGGTAAAGAAGTCGTAGCACGTAATATCCATAATTTATCAAACCGTAGTAAAGGGCCTTTTGTACCCGTTAACTGTGGTGCTATTCCTGGTGACTTATTAGAAAGCGAATTGTTTGGTCACGAAAAAGGAGCATTTACTGGCGCTATCTCAACCCGTAAAGGCCGCTTTGAAATGGCGGAAGGTGGTACCCTATTTCTTGACGAAATTGGTGATATGCCACAGCCCATGCAAGTAAAATTATTACGCGTTTTGCAAGAGCGTACTTTTGAGCGTGTTGGGGGGGCGAAAAGTATAAAAACTAATGTACGTATTATTGCCGCCACTCATCAGCATTTAGAAGACATGATCCAAGAAGGAACTTTTCGAGAGGATTTATTTTATCGTTTAAACGTATTTCCTATTGAAACACCTGCATTACGCGATCGCCAAGAAGATATCCCTTTACTTATTCAAGAATTGCTTTCTCGATTTGAAGCCGAGCAAGGTCGAAGTGTGCGCTTTACCGAACAGGCCATAGAGTCATTAACCTTAAATACTTGGGCCGGTAACGTTCGAGAGCTATCAAATTTAATCGAACGGATGATTATCATGTTTGGTGAGCAAGTAGTAAATGTGAGTGAGCTGCCAGTAAAATACCGTCATATTGATGTTGAAGAATACCAACCAGAATATCCTGAAGAATTGCAAGAACGTGATGCAATCAATGAGTTGTTTGCAGGTTTTGATTATGATGACGATGAAGAAGACAATACCAGCTTTGATAATGAACCGGAAACTTCATCTATGGTGGATGCTTTACCGAGCGGTGGCTTGAATTTAAAAGAATATTTAGCCGACTTAGAAGTGTCAATGATCAATCAAGCACTAGAAAAGAACGACTGGGTTGTCGCTCGTTCTGCTGAATTGCTGGGCATGCGGAGAACCACATTGGTGGAAAAAATGCGTAAATATAACTTACAAAAAAATGTGGGTTAATTGAGTTTCATCATTTTCATTTAATCCCTAGGCGATAGGCTAGGGATGTTGATTTTAAAATGCCAAATCTTTGACTAGGTTAAGTTAACGCTGCCTTAGTGTTTTAACCTATTGTTATTTAAGTCAAAAATCTATTGGCATAATTAATGCTTTATCCAGTTGTTATTTATAAACTGGGTAAAGTATATGGCCGTTGCACTATCACATTCATCTATATCTTCACAAATGCCTTCAGCAAAGCATTGCGTGAAAGATAGTTTGTTTCACCAAGCTAAATTTATATTTAGTCAACAGCCTATTTCCTCAGATAAAGCCTTACAAACTGAATCTTATCGCGGTGAACTCGCCTTATTGCGTCAGCAATCTAATCAACTCGAACAAATTATTGATGTTATGCCAACGGGGATGATTATGCTCGATGGTGACGGTATCGTGATTAAAACCAATAAAGTTGCTAGTTTATTGCTGGATGAACCGATTCTTGGTCAAGCATGGTTTGACGTAATCAAGCGTTCTTTCCAACCTCGGGCAGACGATTGGCATGAAGTGTCATTAAAAGATGGTCGCCGTGTTAAATTAGAAATTACCGCTTTGGGTAATCAACCGGGTCAATTAATTATGATCACGGATTTAACCGAAACGCGTTTATTACAAGATAAACTCGGCCATATGCAACGTTTATCTTCATTAGGTCGCTTGGTGTCAAAACTCGCCCACCAAATTCGCACCCCTCTTTCCGCGGCCATGCTTTATGGCGCAAACTTAAAAAATAAAAAATTATCAACCGGTGACCGTAATAAATTCCAAGACAAATTAATGTCGCGTTTACACGATTTAGAGCAACAAGTTAACGATATGCTGTTGTTTTCAAAAAGTGGCAAACAACAAGTGGTTGAACCGCTATCAATAAATTCTCTAATTTCAGATTCTGTCAGCGGCTTGGAAGCACTGGTTGAGCAAGCGAGTGCCAAAATAAACATTCAATTGTGTGAAAGCGATTGCCATGTCCTCGGGAATAAGCGCGCCTTAAGTGGTGCCATTGAGAATTTAATTCATAACAGTTTACAGGTTATTAAAAACAATGCGGTAGTGACGATTACCACTCATTGCCAAGATGAATACGCTTATATTAGCGTACAAGATAATGGCAAAGGTATAGATAAAGAATTGGCGAGTAAAATTTTTGAACCTTTTTATACATCAAGAGCACAGGGGACAGGCTTAGGTTTAGCTGTAGTTAAGTCTGTTGCCAAAGCTCATCAAGGTGATGTGCGTTTAGTGAGTAAGCCGGGAGAGGGCGCTCACTTTTGCATTCACCTACCCATTTTAGAAAAAAGTCATGCTAACGAGGAGAACGCTAATGAGTAATAACAAAGTATTAGTAGTTGAAGACGATGCTGGGTTACGCGAAGCACTTGTTGATACCTTAAAATTATCGGGGTATCAGTGTCTTGAAGCAGATTCTGGTGAAACGGCTTTGTTAACGCTTAAAGATCAAAGCGTAGATATTGTTGTTAGCGACGTACAAATGGGTGGAATGTCTGGTTTGACATTGCTTAATAGCATAAAAAGCAACTGGCCAAATTTACCCGTGCTTATTATGACTGCCTATGGCACCATCGACGATGCAGTACAAGCCATGCGTGACGGTGCTTGTAATTACATGGCTAAACCCTTTGCACCAGAAGTTTTATTAAATATGGTGAATCAATATATCCCACTGAAAGCAACTAAAAGGCATGAACCTATTGTTGCTGACGCACGCAGTATTGAATTGTTAATGTTAGCTAAAAAAGTAGCAACAACAGATGCATCTGTGATGGTACTTGGTCCTAGTGGTTCAGGTAAGGAAGTACTGGCACAGTATGTCCACTACAACTCAAACCGATGTGACAAGCCCTTTGTTGCTATCAACTGTGCGGCAATTCCAGAGAATATGTTAGAAGCAACTTTATTTGGTTATGAAAAAGGGGCTTTTACTGGCGCTATTCAAGCGTGTCCAGGAAAATTTGAGCAAGCACAAGGTGGTACCATTTTACTCGATGAAATAACCGAAATGGACCTAGGTTTGCAAGCTAAAATTTTACGTGTTGTACAAGAGCGAGAAGTTGAACGTTTAGGTGGCCGTAAAACCATTAAACTTGATGTTCGCGTTATTGCTACCAGTAATCGCGATTTAAAAGGTGCGGTCAACGATGGTGTTTTTAGAGAAGACTTATATTATCGTTTAAACGTGTTTCCATTGACTTGGTTGGCACTCAATAAACGTCGTGACGACATTGTGCCACTTGCTACACATTTACTGACTCGTACCTGTCAAATTAATGGTGATCAAATACCAGAATTTACTGCAGCAGCTCGTAATAAACTTTCCAGTTACGATTGGCCAGGGAATGTACGAGAGTTAGATAATGTTATTCAAAGAGCGATGATTTTGCACAGTGATCATGTGATTGATGCTGGTGATTTATTAATTGAAAGTTTTGATAGTGAAATTATTACTGACATCTCTATTGATAATAATGAAGACAAGTTAGGAAATGAACTTAAACTACAAGAGCATCAAATTATTCTTGATACTCTAAATGCCTGTCATGGTAGTAGAAAAGATGTTGCTGAACGATTAGGGATTAGCCCTAGAACACTACGCTACAAAATCGCAAAAATGCGTGATTCAGGTATTCAAATTCCGGCCTAAGCTTAAAGTCAGTCGTCACTTATTGGTAATGCTTGTACGTTATACGGTAAATAATAAAGCCAACACTTAAAATAAGTGTTGGATTTTTATGTTCAGGGCATGTGCCAGTTTTCGAACTCTGAACTAAAACTCAGTAGATCTATGCATGGATTGATGCAATCTCATGAATATATTAATGTAAAATAATAGCAACATCCTTTAAACCCCCTTTCTCTTTGAAGTTTCATACTGGCACCATGCTTGCAAAGTCTTGTTATACCTTTCGCTAACCCCTGATTTGTTGGTTTAGTAGCAAAAAATTGACACAAGTGAGTAACTCATGAATATCAACACCAATTCTTTATACGCACAAATGCAAAGTATGTCGCTTGGCAACTCATCGCCACAAACCAATTCACTTGAAAAAATGGGCAATAGCCTTGCCATGGGTGATAACGCAGTCCCTAGCGTAAATAAGTCAGCAAGTAATTTTGGCGATATGCTGAAAGATGCGGTGAATACGGTTAATGATATTCAAAAAGATGCAGGCGCAAAAAAAATGGCTTTTGAAATGGGCGACCGTAGCGTTACCCTTGCAGATACTATGGTTGCTAGCTCTAAAGCAGGTATTGCGTTTGATGCAACCGTACAAGTGCGCAATAAGTTTGTCGAAGCGTATAAAGAAATTATGAATATGCCGGTGTAAATAAATACACCTGGTAATAAAAGTATTTATTAAAAAATAACGTTAAGTGGTAGTGGAGAAAATAAGTGGCTGATACTGATAATAATTCGATGGTTGTTGCAGATGGTGGCACAGGGCTCATGGCTAATGATGGCGATAGTGGCGTGGCTGAAGAACAAAAGTCAGGTTTTGCTTCAGCTATGGGCAATGTCGACTTACTTCGTCAACTTACTTTAATTATGGCGTTAGCAATATGTTTAGCAATTGCTGTCTTCGTTATTATGTGGGCGAATCAGCCGGAATATCGATTTCTTACTAAGCAACCAACCGAACAGCTTATTAAAACTATGGATTTTCTTGACGCTAATGGATACAACGGAGTTTATCGTCAAGCAAATAACACTATTTCAGTACCAAGTGATCAATACCAAGATATTAAAATGGTATTAGCTCGAGAAGGTTTGTCTGACGAACCTTCAGAGGGAGGGGAAATTATTATGCAAGACATGGGCTTTGGCGTAAGTCAGCGTCTTGAAACCGAACGTCTTAAATTCTCTCGTGAACAACAACTTGCGCGAACGATTGAAGAGTTAAAAACTATAACGCGTGCTAAAGTATTATTAGCGATACCCCGTGAGAATATTTTTGCAAAACGCACTCGTAATCCATCAGCCACTGTTGTTTTAACATTACGTAAAGGCCGATTGCTGTCCGAAGAAGAAGTTGATTCCGTTGTTGATATTATCGCTTCGGCTGTTCAAGGCATGGAGCCAAATCGAGTAACGGTTACTGATCAAAATGGGCGTTTATTAAATTCTGGCTCACAAAGCTCTGTATCATCTCGTTCACGTAAAGAATTTGAGATGGAACAAAAACGTGAAAATGAATACTTAAGTAAAATAGATAGCATACTTATTCCTGTTATTGGTTTAGGAAATTATACTGCACAGGTTGATGTAACAATGGACTTTACCTCAAGTGAGGAAATGCAACGTCGTTATAATTCAGATTTACCCGCACTACGCAGTGAAATGAAAGTTGAAGATAATACTATTGGTGGTTTACTTGGTGGTATTCCTGGCGCGCTTAGCAATCAGCCGCCACTTGATTCAAATATTCCTGAAAATGTTAATGGCGGGGCACAGCCAAAATCTATGCCTGGTCGTAAACACCTTGAATCAACAAAGAATTATGAACTAGACGAAGCAATAAGTCATACCAAGCAACAAGCAGGTGTTATTCGTCGTATCAGTGTTTCAGTTGCGCTTGACTACTTAATGGCAACAAGTTCAGAAGGTGCTACGACACAAACACCAAGAACTGTTGAAGAGATGTCAAATATTCGTCGTTTACTGCAAGGTAGTATTGGTTTTAACTTACAACGAGGCGATGTTTTAGAAGTAGTGACATTACCATTCTCACGTCCTGAGGTTGAAGCAGTTCCAGAAATCCCTTTTTATGAAAATGATAGCATATTGAAGTTTTTCAAATTAGGTATGGGGGCGTTAGTTATTATTGTACTGATATTCGCCGTAGTAAGGCCTATGCTTAAACGTCTAATTAATCCTGACCAAACTCCTGATGACTATGGTGATAAATCTCTTGATAGCCATATTGACTTAGGCGATGAAACTATGGATATGCTAACATCAGAATTTGACGCCGCCGCAGTAGGTTTTGCGCCTGATGGTAGTTTACAGTTACCAGACTTACATCGCGATGAAGACGTCTTAAAAGCTGTTCGTGCGCTCGTAGCTAATGAGCCTGAACTTTCTTCTCAAGTAGTTAAAAGTTGGTTGAACGAAGATGAGTGATGAAATACAAGAGTTAGCCCCAGCCCCATCCGGTTTCGATGTTGACAAACTTGATGGCGCTGAAAAAGCGGCAATATTATTACTGAGTTTATCGGAAGAAGATGCTGCGCAAATATTAAAGCACTTAGAGCCTAAACAGGTTCAACAAGTGGGTATGATCATGGCGGCGATGGAAGACTTTACCCAAGAAAAAATCACAGCTGTACATAAATTGTTTATTCATGAAATACAAAATTTCAGTACCATTGGCTTCCAAAGTGAAGAGTTTGTGCGTAAAGCATTAACGGCGGCATTGGGAGAAGATCGCGCGGGTAATTTGATCGACCAAATTGTCATGGGTAGCGGCGCTAAAGGTTTAGATTCTTTAAAGTGGATGGACTCAAAGCAAGTTGCCAACATTATTCGCAACGAGCATCCTCAAATTCAAACTATTGTTTTATCTTACTTAGAGCCAGAACAATCTGCAGAGATTATGAGCCAATTTGCAGAAAAGGTTCGTTTAGACTTAATGATGCGTATTGCTAATCTTGAAGAAGTACAGCCAGCCGCACTACAAGAATTGAATGAAATTATGGAGAAACAGTTTGCCGGCCAAGCGGGTGCACAAGCTGCTAAAATGGGCGGTTTGAAAGCAGCTGCAGATATTATGAACTACCTTGAAACTAATGTAGAAGGTATGCTGATGGACTCTATTCGTGAGCACGACGAAGAAATGAGCCAACAAATTCAAGACTTAATGTTTGTCTTTGAGAATCTCGCGGATGTTGATGACCGTGGTATTCAAGCAATCTTGAGAGAAGTGCAACAAGATGCACTAATGAAAGCGATTAAAGGTGCTGATGACGCCTTGAAAGAAAAAATTATGGCGAACATGTCCAAACGTGCTGCAGAAATGTTGGCAGATGACCTTGAAGCTATGGGACCTGTACGTATTAGTGAAGTGGAAGCCGCACAAAAAGAAATTCTTTCTGTGGCGAGACGTTTATCTGACGCCGGTGAGATTATGCTAGGTGGCGCAGGTGGCGGCGATGAATTCTTGTAGAGCTATAAAATGAAAGTATTAGCGAAAAGCACAACACATATCATTAAACCGAATACTGAAGATGAAACCGATGTTTGGTCATTACCTGCTGTAGTGTCTGAAAATAGTCCAATTGATGAAAGTACCAATGCCATGGGTAAAAAGCCAACATGGCGCTTTGAACCCCCAGAAGAAGTGGAAGTCGAAGAAGTTGTTCCCTTAACAGCAGAAGATATAGAGAACATTCGTCAAGCTGCTTTTGATGAAGGTTTTAATCAAGGAAAAGAAGAAGGCTTTGCTAAAGGTTACGATGAAGGCAAAACCTCAGGACATGAAGAAGGAATCAAGCTAGGTCATCAAGAAGGTATTGAAACAGGCTTAGCTGAAGGAAAAGAGAGTATTGATGAGCAATCTTTAGCATGGCAGTCACTAACAGACCAGTTGCATAACCCATTAAAAGATTTAGAAAAAAATGTAGAACAACAACTTATCCACTTGGTTGTTCAGCTTACTGAAGCTATTACTTTACAAGAAGCAAAAACTAACCCTGATATTTTAATTGGTGCTATTTCCGCAGGTATGAAAGCGCTGCCTAGCCAAGAAGCACAAACACAAATTTTACTTCATCCTAATGATATTAAGCGTGTTGAAAAACAATTCGGTAGCGATCATATAACAGAGCAAGGTTGGCGTTTACTTCCCGCACCGCAGTTAATGCCGGGTAGTTGTCAAATCGAAAATAGCACATCTAATGTTGATCTCAGTGTTAAATCTCGACTTAAAGAAGTTTTGGACTCCTTTTTGCAAGACGCTTTACATCAATAAACCTTGTTTAAAAGAGTCAAAATACCGTTATGGTCGATACCACTCACCTTAATGAAAGACTAAAAAATTGCGAAGAATTTATCCATTCGCATAAAGTGTCAGTGGCTGGCCGCTTAGTGCGAGTTGTAGGTTTAACCCTTGAAGCAGTTGGAGTAAAAGCGGCGGTAGGTAGTCAGTGCTTAGTTGAAACGGCGCAAGGCGACTTAATTGCCGAAATTGTTGGCTTTTCAAAGGACATTACCTTTCTAATGCCAGAGCAAAGTTTACAAGGTGTCCTTCCTGGCGCTCGTGTTGTCCCCCTTACCACCAAGTTTCGTTTACCACTTTCTATGGAGTTACTCGGCCGGGTTGTTGACGGTGTTGGTAAACCACTTGACGGTAAAGGGCCCATTAAAAATTCAGATGATTATCACATCAATTCTAAACCTATAAATCCTTTGTCACGACGTGCGATTACCGAACCTCTAGATGTGGGGGTGCGTGCGATTAATAGCTTTTTAACAGTAGGTATTGGTCAACGAATGGGCTTGTTTGCGGGCTCAGGTGTCGGTAAAAGTGTTTTGTTAGGAATGATGACCCGCGGTACAACAGCCGACGTGATTGTTGTTGGTCTCATTGGTGAGCGTGGCCGCGAAGTAAAAGAGTTTATTGAAGAAATTTTAGGAGAAGAAGGGCGAGCGCGTTCAGTTGTTGTTGCTGCTCCTGCGGATAATTCACCCTTGATGCGTTTAAAGGGTTGTGAAACAGCGGTTCAAATAGCTGAATATTTTAGAGATCAGGGCTTAAATGTTTTATTGCTCGTCGATTCACTTACCCGTTATGCGCAAGCACAGCGTGAAATTGCCCTTGCTGTTGGTGAACCACCTGCCACGAAAGGTTACCCGCCTTCAGTATTCTCTAAGTTACCTCAGTTAGTTGAGCGTGCTGGAAACGGTGGAGACGGCCAAGGTTCAATTACCGGTTTTTTTACCGTATTAACCGAAGGTGATGATTTGCAAGATCCCATTGCAGATGCCGCTCGTGCGATATTAGATGGGCACATTGTATTATCTCGTTCGCTCGCTGATTCAGGGCACTACCCAGCCGTAGATATCGAAGGTTCAATTAGTCGTGTTATGCCGGCGGTAACGAGTGAAGAGCATCAGCAATTAGCTAGGCAACTTAAGCAAGTGTATTCGCTATACCAACAAAATAAAGATCTCATTGCTATTGGCGCATACAGTCGCGGTAATGATCCTCGGATTGACCAATCTATTGACTTAATGCCAGTAATCACCTTCTTCCTTCAGCAAAAAATGTTAGAAGTTATTCCCTATGATCAAAGTTTAGCGCAATTACAAGAAATACTTTCTGCCGCTCAAGCGCATGCCAAAAATAACCAGGGGTAATAAATTGTACTCGTTAAAAAGTTGTACTTATAAAAGGGGGAACTTATGCCGATGAAACAATTAAATACCCTGCATAAATATGAGCAGAGTAAAGAACAAAAAGCAGCACAGGATCTGCAAAAAGCAGAGTTTGAATATCAACAAAATTTAGAACGCTTAAAAAGTGTAAATGAGTACCGTCTCGAATATATGAAACGCTTAAGTGCTCGTTCTTTAGAAGGCATCGATAGCGCAACCTTTAGTCATTTTCATGCTTTTATTGCTAAATTAGATAATGCTGGCGAGCAAGTCGATATTGCTATTATGCAAAGTAAGTCCATGGTTGACAAGCGTAAAAAGCAATGGCTTGCCCAACGCCAAAAAATTCAAGCAGTTGAAGTTTTACTCGAAAAGAAAAAGAAAGCAATTGCGTTGGTTGCCAATAAACAAGAACAAATAATGTTCGATGAAATTGCAACTCAACAATTTGTACGCCGTAAAATGCAGACTTATTAATAGTGTTAAGTATCCTATTTACACTCTATGGAACAATATTTGCTTAATTAACTGTTAATGAAACAACGATCAATAAGTAAGGTTATAACGATTAAAGTTGTAACCAAAAAAATTAACGTCAAATGAATAAGGTTTACTATGCCGCAAGTTAATACATTAGCCATAGATATAGCGCCAAGTAATGATTACAGCTCTGCTCAGTCAGAAAATTCAGCTGCTAAAAATAGCTCAAGCAAAGACTTTTCCCAAGTGATTGACCAACATTATCAAGCGCAGCAAAGCGGCAAAAAAAATGAGACGAGTGGCAATAACTCGAAAGTTTCATCAGGCACTCGTGCAGATAAAAGCTCATCATCGGCAAAAACCGAAGCGAGCAATACATCGATAAAAGATAAATCATCAGATGAAATAACAGAAACAAAAGTTGCTGAAGAAAATAATACCGAACAAGTAACAGCAGCAAAACCATCAGCTAAAGAAAACGCTGATTCTGAAAGTCATCGCTCAAAAGACGTTACCGAGCAGCCAAAAGGCGAAACAGTTGCTCAATCACCTGTAATCACAGGTAGCGATAACTCGCAAACTAGTGCCGAGCAATTGATATCGCTACTTTCAGCATCAGAAAAAATTCTCAGTGACGGGGGGGAAAAGCAAGAAATTGTAGTTAAGGAAAGCGTACCCAAAGTTCAAGAAAAAAATCAAACAAAAACTGATATTGATGCCCTGTTAAGACAAGTGCTTTCAGGCAATGATAAAAAACAAAATACCGATGATTTTACTACAGATAAAAGTAGTAATGCTGGCGCGATCAAGTCTCAATTTGCTACTGAAACTAATAGTGAAAAGACCAGTAGTAAAGAAAAAATAGAACCAGAATTAACGAGTAAAGATGAAAAAAACAGTAAGGCTTTAGTTGATGAGTCAGCTGAAATATCAACTAAAGATAAAGCGTCTAAAGGTGAAGTTAAAGCTCAAATTAGCGATATAAGTACAGATAAAGTTATAGCTACAGATAAAGTTACAGATAAAGTTATAGCTACAGATAAAACTACACTTAAATCTGTGGAATTGGGTGATAGAAATAATACGCCATCTAAGCCTGAATCTTCAACTAGCGAAGTTGAAGCGTTGTTAACAAGTATAAAAAATACACCGGCCGAGGCAGAGCTTGCCCAAGCGAAAGCATTATTCTTAGCGGAACAAGAAAAAGTTTCTGCAGGGAATAAAGGTAATACAAATAGCGATAAAATAACCACTGTCTCAGAAAAGCCAGTTTTAACATCAACGAAGAACATAAATAATCAAGCCACTAATATTGAAAATCTCGTTAATGAAAATGGTGACGGGTTAGAAAGTATTGCAAGTAATAAAGCCGCTTTTGCAGGTGTTTCTGTTTCAGGTGAAAAACAAGCGCAAGAAAATAATCAAAATCATAGTAGAGTGAACAACCAAGCAACGCAAAAAGTGACTGATCAACAAGTGTTAAATACCGGTGATTCATCAAAAGAGCAATCATCTAGCCAGCAGAATAAAAATGCATCAGAAAGTATAATATCCCCAGAAAAACTTGCTGCTAATGAAACACAAATGAAAGAAAAACCGTTTAGCGAACTTTTTAATAAAAAATTAGTGAGTACCGGAGTAGAAAATACAATTAATAGAAATATTCATCAAGCTAATGAAGCAACTCGGTCAACTGCTTCAGTTGATGAAATGATCTCTACACTCGCTAGCGAATCAGCGCAATCGACTGCCCAGTCAGTAACAAATGCCAAGCAAGTGACATCATTACAAAATGAAGCCTTATCTGTGTATCGCAAAGATTTTGCGGGCGCAGTAAAAGATAAAGTGATGGTGATGATGAATCAGAAGCTTCAACAAATTGAAATCCGCTTAGATCCTCAAGAGCTAGGTAATGTTAATGTTAAAATTAATCTACAAAACGAACAAGCAGTGGTGAGTTTTACAGTACAAAACCAACAAGCTAAAGAAGCGCTTGACCAAAACTTAGGTCGATTAAAAGAAATGCTTGCAGAAAGTGGAGTCGATGTTGGTGACGCTAATGTTGAGCAGCAAAACAAAGAAAATGGTGAAGAGCAGCGTGGTGATAATCGCGGCGGTGATGGCAATAGTGAAGAATTGTCAGGGCTAATTGACACACAAACACTAAATTTGGTTAAAGGTTCATCAACTGGGGTTGATTACTACGCATAAATGACAAAACTCATTGGCTAGTTGGTGATTCAAGGATATAGTTGCCTAATAGATAAACTAAACATTTAAATAAATATTAAAGGCTTAAAAATGGCTGACGAAAAAGACCAAGATAAAGAATTAGAACTTGATAACACCGGCAAAAAGAAAAAAATGATAATCATCATTGCTATCGTGGTGGTTTTAGCTGTTGCAGCGGGTGGAGCATACTTTTTCATGAGCGGAAGTGATGACACTGTTTCACAAGGGCAACTTGATGCTGAGCTTGATAGCGATAGTAGTGATGATGATGCCGACGGTGGTGCTCCAGCAAGCACGGCCGCTAGTACAGGAACCGCATTGTATGTTCCTATGCCGAGACCTTTTCGCTTTAATGTCCCCGGCGCATCTCGTGACCGATTTGTTGAAATTAGAGTTCAGCTTTTAGTTCGAGGCTCTGATAACGAAGAAGCGGCTAAAAAGCACGTGCCATTAATTGAGAGTACCTTATTAGCGGTTTTTTCACTGTCAAATGCCGATGATTTAGCGACAAGTGCAGGTAAAACTTCTTTAAAACAAAAGTCTTTAGCAGAAGTTCATAAAATAATGAAAGAAGTGGAAGACAGCAACGTCGTAGAGAAAGTACTCTTTACCGGCTTTGTTATGCAATAAATCAAATAATAATTACGCGTAAGCCAGCAATAAGCTAAGTATATAAAAAAGAGACTATCGAGTGAGTGATTTATTATCCCAAGACGAAATCGATGCACTATTACATGGTGTTGATGACGTTGATGAAGAGGAAGTTGTAGAGGACCTTGCCGAAAGTGCAGCGGGTACGTCTGACTATGATTTTTCATCACAAGATCGTATTGTTCGTGGCCGTATGCCGACCTTGGAAATGGTCAATGAACGGTTTGCTCGCCATATGCGTATCAGCTTATTTAATATGATGCGTCGTACTGCTGAAGTGTCAATTAATGGTATTCAGATGATCAAGTTTGGCGAATACGTGCATACGTTATTTGTGCCAACAAGTTTGAATATGGTACGTTTTCGTCCGCTCAAAGGTACCGCGTTAATCACTATGGAAGCACGATTAGTGTTTATATTAGTTGATAACTTTTTTGGTGGCGATGGCCGTTATCACGCAAAAATTGAAGGCCGTGAATTTACGCCAACCGAGCGCCGTATTATTCAAATGTTATTAAAATTAATTTTTGAAGATTACAAAGAGGCATGGTCACCAGTAATGGATGTTTCTTTTGAATATTTAGATTCAGAAGTCAACCCGTCAATGGCAAATATTGTTAGCCCGACAGAAGTGGTTGTGATCAGCTCTTTCCATATTGAACTTGATGGTGGTGGTGGTGATTTTCATGTGGCACTCCCTTACTCAATGTTAGAACCGATACGCGAATTACTTGATGCCGGTGTACAAAGCGATAAAGAAGATACCGACATGCGTTGGTCTAAAGCGCTTCGAGATGAAATTTTAGATGTACCAGTTGAGTTGTCCACTAAGTTTATCTCAGTGGATTTACCCTTACAGAAAATTATGGATTTAGAAAAGGGTGACATCATTCCCATCGAAATGCCTGAACATATTACGGTATTAATTGAAGGATTACCGTCTTTTAGAGCCAAACTAGGACGCAGTAGAGATAATGTCGCTATTAAAATATCAGAGAAAATCAAACGTCCTGAGTCTGTGAAAAATGAACTAACTATATTAACGAAAGGGGGTAAACGCTTAGATAGTGATGCAGAATTACACCTTTTAGAAGATGACTTTGAATATTAATAATCTTATTAATATCAGAATAAATAATTGAATAAGAAAATAAATTGAGGCCAATGGCATGAGTGAAAAAGATGATGATTTAGGCATGTGGGACGAAGCTATGGATGAACAAGCCGAAGCTTCAGCTCAAGCCGAAACAGTCGAGTTAGAAGAGTTGGAAGAAGAAGACGCACCAATCACTGGCGAAGAAAAACGTAAACTTGATGCAATTTTAGATATTCCTGTCACTATCTCGATGGAAGTAGGGCGCAGCCATATTAGTATTCGTAATTTATTACAGCTAAACCAAGGCTCAGTTGTTGAACTTGATCGAGTTGCAGGTGAATCACTTGACGTTTTAGTGAATGGTACATTAATCGCTCACGGCGAAGTCGTGGTGGTAAACGATAAGTTTGGTATTCGATTAACCGATGTCATTAGTCAAATTGAACGTATTAAAAAGTTAAAGTAATGATAAAGCGTAGCTTAGTTTTTTTACTTTTTTGCTTTATTTCTTTTTCAGGAATCGCTCAGGAAAATTCCTTAACTAACGTTGGCTTAGAGGCTATTAATACAGATAAAACTACGGTTGCAACACCGCCTGAAAATATTGAAGTCGGTCGGCATGTCATGGGGAACATCGATGCTGGTAGTATGATCGTGTCGTTATTACTGGTTCTTTTTGCTATTGTGATTTCGGCCTGGTTATTGAAAAAGCTTCAAGTAGGTGGTAACACAGTTAATAGCTTGAAAGTGGTTACTAGCTTGAATTTAGGTTCAAAAGAGCGTTTAGTTGTGGTGCAAGTCGGTGAGAAGCAATTATTACTAGGTATCACGGGACAACAAATTAATTTGCTTGATACGTTAGAAGAACCTATTGAAGTCAAAAGTGGTGTGCCAATTGATCTTAGTCAAACGTTAGCACGCTTTACTCGCAAGCCTAATTAAAAAGACAATAGCGAAAATTATTAATGATAGATCCAGTTTCAGCAAACACTTCAAAAATAAAGAACCTCACCGCTGACAAAAGTATCAAAAGCAGTGTGTTCGAACATTTCATCTCAAGCCTATTTTCTATAAAAGGTTTTATTTGTTTGTTTTTGTTACTCGTGGTCTTTTTTGCGAGCCAATCGGTATTCGCTGCCGATGAACTCGGCATGAGCGCGTTAAAATTAACCACTAACCCAGATGGTTCACAAGAATATACCGTTACCTTACAAATATTGATGTTTATGACGGCGTTAGGTTTTATACCTGCCGCCATTATTATGATGACTTCATTTACGCGTATCGTGGTGGTTTTGGCAATATTAAGACAAGCGATTGGTTTACAGCAAACCCCCTCAAACCAGGTTGTTATTGGTTTAACCTTGTTTATGACGATGTTTATCATGACGCCTGTCTATAACGAAATAAATAATCGTGCGATAGAACCTTATTTAGCTGATCAGATGACTTCTGTACAAGCAATCGATACTGCGAAAATACCATTACGCGCTTTTATGCTTGAACAAACTCGAATTAAAGATCTAGAAACTTTAGCCAATATGGCCGGCATTGAAGCGGTTGATCAGCCAAGCGATTTACCAATGACGGTAATTATTCCTGCGTTTATTATTAGCGAATTAAAAACAGCCTTCCAAATAGGCTTTATGTTATTTATTCCCTTTTTGATTATAGATCTTGTGGTGGCTAGTATTTTAATGGCAATGGGTATGATGATGTTGTCGCCGATGATTGTTTCTTTACCGTTTAAATTAATGTTATTTGTACTCGTTGATGGTTGGAATCTAGTGATAGGTACTATCGCGACTAGTTACGGAATGGGGAGTGGCTGATGAATCCTGAAGTTTTTGTTGATATACTTAGTGATGCTTTATTTTTAGTCATTGTTCTCGTTTGTGCGGTAATTATTCCTAGCTTATGCGTGGGTTTAATTGTTGCTGTATTTCAAGCGGCAACGTCGATAAACGAGCAAACATTAAGTTTTCTTCCTCGTCTTTGTGTGACTCTTTTATCCCTGATATTTGGGGGACACTGGTTAGTACAAAAATTAATGGACTATACTATCCGGCTGATAGCAAGTATCCCCAGTGTGGTGAGTTAATGGAATTCACCGAGTCAGTTGTGATGCAATATATTGCTGACTTTATTTTACCCTTCTCTCGTATTTCTGCGCTTATCATGTCGATGATCGGCTTTGGCTCCAAAATTATCCCCGGCCAAGTTAAAGTTTTTCTTTGTATTATGTTAACCGTAGCCATAATGCCTGCAATACCAGCCACCAATGTCGGTTCATTATTTTCCTTTCAAACGACGTTATTGGTTGTTGAACAGATGTTTATCGGTATTGTGCTCGGTTTCATGACCGTAATGGTGTTGAACACATTCACTTTAGCAGGACAAATTATCGCGATGCAAACGGGTCTAGGTTTTGCTTCACTCGTTGATCCTGTTAGTGGCATGAATGTTCCCGCGGTTGGTCAATTCTTTTTGATTTTATCCACATTAATGTTTTGGGCAATGGATGGACATTTAGCTTATATACAGTTTGTAGTTGCTAGCTTTGATACCTTACCTATAGGAGAGTATAAGTTTACTCCGGATAAATTTAAAGAAGTGGTTGAGTGGGGGAAGTGGATGTTTGCAACAGCTTTATCGTTAGCATTAGCACCTATTACCGCCATGTTATTAATTAACTTTTCTTTTGGTGTAATGACACGTGCAGCGCCACAATTGAACATTTTTGCAATCGGTTTTCCCGTTACTATGTGTTCAGGTTTATTAATTATGTGGTTAACGATGGGGAACTTCTTTACCCATTATGAACTGCAATGGCAAAGAGCCCTCGACTTTAGCTGTTACCTGATTGATTGTAAGGCAAAATAATGGCTGATTCAGATAGTGGTGAAAAATCAGAAGAACCCACAGCAAAAAAGATTTCTGACGCCAGGAAAAAAGGTCAAATAGCGCGTTCAAAAGATTTAGGTACCATGTTTGTTTTAGTAGGTAGCGCTGTCGCAATAATGATTGTGGGAGGTATGTTAGCGGACAGTTTAGCTGGGCTCATGAAGAGAGTCTTTAGTTTAAGCCGAGAGGAAGTCATGGATATCCATGCCTTGTATAATGTACTTCGAGGCTCTGTAGGAAATGTTATACCGCCATTGTTATGGATTTTCTCTATCATAATGTTTGCAGCTTTTGTTGGTAATTCAATGTTAGGAGGCATAAGTTTTTCTTCTGAAGCAATGGCCCCTAAACTAAGTAAAATGTCACCGTTAGCTGGATTTAAGCGCATGTTTGGCATAAAAGCTTTAGTTGAGTTAGTAAAATCGCTTTTGAAGTTCTTTGTTGTTTTTATTGTCGCTTATTTATTATTGAGTAGTTTATTTGAAGAAATATTGGGTCTTAGCTTAGAGCTTATACCGCTAAGCTTAGTACATGCTGTTACCTTATTGCAGTGGATGTTCTTAGCGCTAGCACTATCTATTGGTATTATTGCCGCCATTGATGCGCCATATCAAACTTGGGATCATAAGCGTCAATTGAAAATGACTAAGCAAGAAATTAAAGATGAGCATAAAAACTCAGAAGGTAGTCCTGAGATAAAAGGGCGTATCCGTCGCGCTCAATATGAAATGTCACAGCGACGCATGATGCAAGAAGTCCCTAATTCTGACGTGGTTATTACTAATCCAACGCATTACGCCATTGCCTTAAAATACGATGCAGCTGTTGGTGGGGCACCCATGATGGTTGCTAAGGGTATTGATGAAATGGCGATACATATTCGCACTATTGCTAAAGAGCATGATGTCGAAATCATTACTTCTCCAGCGTTGGCTCGATCATTATATTATTCCGCAGATGTTGACGAAGAAATTCCAGAGGAGCTTTTTGCAGCAGTTGCCCAAGTACTTGCTTTTATTTTTCAGCTAAATGAATATAAAAAAGGTAAAGCCAAAAAGCCGACACCGATAGCAAAGAACTTACCTATACCCGATGAGTTTAAATATTAATCGTAATAATAATCATCAAGTTAACTTATTATCTGTTTGATAAACACCCATTCTAATTTCTTTTAATCCTTTCTGGTCTGCTTATTGCTATTTCATGGTATGCGTCAAAAAAATATCATTAGAGTTATATGCAGTTAGTTGCTTCATTTAAAAATTTCAAAAAAAATAAACTAAACCTATTCTCAGGTTTAGGGACGCCTATATTAATTATAGCAGCCTTGGGTATGGTTATTTTACCTATGCCAGCTTTCTTACTCGATATCCTGTTTTCTTTTAATATTGCTTTGTCCTTAGTGGTCTTGTTGATCACAGTTTATACTTTAAAACCACTTGAATTTGGGTCATTTCCTGCGGTATTACTTATTGCGACTATATTACGTCTTGCACTAAATGTAGCGAGTACACGGGTGGTGCTATTAGAAGGTCATGAAGGTCCGGACGCTGCAGGTAAAGTTATAGAAGCGTTTGGCTCTGTTGTTATCGGTGGTAACTATGCTGTTGGTTTAGTTGTTTTTATTATTCTAATTATTATTAACTTTGTCGTTGTTACCAAAGGTGCAGGAAGAATTGCAGAAGTCACCGCACGTTTTACTTTAGATGCAATGCCAGGTAAACAAATGGCGATAGATGCCGATTTGAATGCGGGATTCATTACTGCCGACCAAGCAAGAGAACGTCGTATTGAAGTGACCAGTGAAGCCGATTTTTATGGCTCTATGGACGGTGCAAGTAAGTTTGTGAAAGGTGATGCGGTTGCCGGAATATTAATTCTATTAATTAATATTATTGGCGGTTTAGTTATTGGTATGGTCCAGCATGATTTGAGCTTCGACAATGCCGTAGAAATTTATACATTGTTAACTATTGGTGATGGTTTAGTTGCACAAATACCCGGCTTATTATTATCTGTGGGTACGGCCATTGTAGTTACACGCCAAAACACTTCACAAGACATGGGCGAGCAAGTAAGCAGTCAGCTTGGCCAAGAACGTTCATTATATATTGCAGCAGCAGTGATGTTTGTTATGGGCATTATTCCAGGAATGCCGCATTTTGCTTTCTTATTTTTTGCCGTAATGATTGCCGTAACTGCCTTTTTAAGCGGTAAATATAAAATAGCTAAAGAAAAAGAATTAGTCGAAAAATCTGAAGCAGATGAAGTGGAAACGCAGCAACAAGAAGCCGAAGTAAAAGACTTAGGTTGGGAAGATGTTAATCATGTTGATGTGATTGGCTTAGAGATTGGCTATCGCTTGATTCCACTTGTCGATAAATCACAAGGTGGTGAACTTCTTAATCGTATTAAAGGCGTACGTAAAAAACTTTCACAAGAATTTGGTTTTTTGGTGCCGGCTGTTCATATTCGAGATAACTTAGATCTAGATCCCAATGTTTATCAAATATCATTAATGGGAGTAACTATTGGAGAAGCAAACATTCGCCATGATCACGAATTGGCGATTAACCCTGGGCAAGTGTATGGAAAACTAGAGGGAGTTGTTACTAAAGATCCCGCTTTTGGTTTAGACGCGGTATGGATAAAACAATCTCAGCGTGAGCACGCACAATCATTGGGTTACACGGTTGTGGACGCTTCAACTGTATTAGCTACACATTTAAGCCAAATACTTACCAATAATGCTGCACAACTATTAGGCCATGAAGAAGTACAGAATTTGCTTGATATGCTCGCTAAAAACTATCCTAAACTTGTCGAAGGTTTGATCCCTGAAGTCTTAACATTAGCGGCTCTGGTTAAGGTTTTGCAAAATCTAATGAATGAAGGGGTGCCAGTACGCGACATGCGCAGTATTATTCAGACCCTCGTCGAATATGGACCTAAATCTCAAGACCCTGAAATACTAACTGCAGCAGTACGTATTACCTTACGTAAATTTATTGTTCAAGAACTTGTTGGCTCGGTATCTGAAGTACCCGTCATAACATTGGCGCCAGAGTTGGAACAGATGTTGCACCAGTCAATGCAAATGGCTGGAGACGATGGCGCAGGCATTGAACCAGGTTTAGCAGAACGATTGCAAAAATCATTAACTGACGGGGCACAACAACAAGAAATGGCAGGAGATACGCCAATATTGTTAACGTCAGGAATATTGCGAGCTGTGTTAGCTAAGTTTGTTAAATACACTATTCCAGGCTTACGAGTAATTTCTTATCAAGAAATTCCTGACGATAAGCAAATAAAAATAGTGAGTGCCATAGGTCAATAATTACTTTACGCGTAATTAACAGCAGATAATATTTGCCATCATTTGAAATATGATTACTGGCAGTAGCAGTTGATAAGGGGTTAGTTGTGAAAATAAAACGTTTTGTAGCAAAAGATATGAGGAGTGCCTTGGCACAAATCAAAGAAGAATTAGGTGCAGACGCCGTTATTATGTCAAACAAGCGTATCCCTGAAGGTGTCGAACTTATGGCTGCTGTAGATAATAATGTGCAAATTAATGCTGATAAGCCGGCAAATAATTCTGAATCCATTAACACTAATACAAATAATAATGAAGCTTCAACTAAACGTGCAATGGACAATGATGTTGTTAGCATTGGTCAAAAAACTGTGGTATCCAATTCAACAGAAAGCATGACGTTGAATAGTCAGCCAAATGAGATTGCTGCACCCTCAGACAGTCTTAGTGCATTATTGAACCGTCAAGTGCAACAGACACCGGTTGGTGGAGGAGTTAATCAAGCTCAGCACGATAAAATTGCCCAAGCTGCAGCAAAATTAAACCCTAATGATAATTACCAAGCTGTTGAGAAAAACGCCGCAAATGCCACTTCAGATATTGAAAAGCAATTTAAAAGCTTTACCGACCGTTTAGAACAAAATACTTCTCCACAAGAAAGTCAAGCGTCTCAATCTCAACAAATATTAGAATCACAAAGCACACCATCTTTAGCAAAAAATAGTCATAAGGCTAGACAGAATAACCCTACAAAGACTCAACAGGCAACAAACGAAGAGTTTGAACAAATGAAGAATGAAATGTCTTCAATTAGAGAATTACTTGAACATCAAGTTTCAGGGTTAATGTGGCAAGACATGGCACAAAAAGACCCGTCACGAGCGATGTTAGTTAATCGTTTGATGTCGCTAGGTATGAGTGAACAAGTTTCAGATCAAATCGCCGGCTATATACCCGCGCAAAAAAATGATCAAGATACATGGCAGCTTGCGAAAAAATTTATCAGTCAACAAATCAATACCACGAACAATGACATTATTCATCGAGGCGGCGTTGTATCATTAGTTGGGCCAACAGGTGTAGGGAAAACAACAACAATTGCAAAATTAGCGGCTAGGTTTGCACAAATTCATGGTGCAGACCAAGTAGTGATGATTTCAACAGATAATTATCGCATTGCTGGGTTTGAACAGCTTGCGACTTATGGGCGGATTATTGGCTGCCAAGTAAAGCTTGCTAGTGATGCTAAGTCTCTGGATGTATTGTTACAACAATTCTCTAAAAAGAAACTGATCCTTATTGATACCGCAGGTATGGGGCAACGTGATATGCGTTTAGCTAAGCATCTTACTACGCTAGTTTCTAATGCGCGGGTTAGAATACGCAATTATTTGGTTTTAGCCGCCAATACGCAGCAACGCGTAATGCAAGAAAATGTCGAACGCTTTAAAAAAGTACCATTAGCGGGCTGTATTTATACAAAACTTGATGAAAGCCTAAGTATTGGTGAAATAATCTCAACTTCGATTCAAAATGGCTTGGCAATAGGTTATCTTACTGATGGACAAAGAGTTCCAGAAGATATTAAAGTTGCAAATGCTGAAAAACTCGTTACGCTAGCAGATAAAATGGCAACAAAAACTCAAATAAATAACCCAATTACATGGCGAACAGCACCGACATCTGC
>Ga0209396_1000225_pt1 | contig 73042 bp, 60 predicted proteins | sample GOMGulsemesocosm_6_FD_184638 | JGI IMG/M metagenome (GOLD analysis project Ga0209396, IMG submission 184638) | Methane-oxidizing microbial communities from mesocosms in the Gulf of Mexico - GOM8C Gulf of Mexico (SPAdes) (version 2) | ecosystem: Environmental > Aquatic > Marine > Cold seeps... | reverse complement strand
TAAAGTCCTATGAAGCACCACTGATCTGCGATCCTATCTATGCAAACACCGGCGAAAGTTTTCAGCCACAAAACCCCGATTATATCGGTGGCGGTGCTTTCCCACTAAGGTTTAGTCGCAACTATAAGAGTTATCGCGCTCCTGAAGTTCCACGCTTTCGAAAGCTAAACGATACCGCCAATATGAAACAATATATTCAACCTAAAGATTATTCCGGCACGTTAAATCCTGATTTCCCTAATTTCTCTTCAAATATCAGTTATGACATTCCCAATGTTGGCTTTAAGCAGTGGCAACACAGTTATCAATTATCTTTGTTTTCACCGAGTGATGGTTCACTCGTTGTATTAACTCGCGCTAATGGCGAACAAATATTTTTATTACCCCTTGAAGATGGTATTACCTTTATACCTGATAATTTATCTGGCGATAAAATTATTAAAACGGAAACTCAGTGGCTTTATACTAATCCTGAAGGCATAACAGAAACTTATAACCTTAGCGGTAAATTAATACAAATTACCAACCAACAAGGCCTTAGCCAAACATTAGCTTATAATAGTGCTGATAAGTTACTAAATGTTAGTGATGCTGCTGGGCGTCAATTAACTCTAACTTACGATAATGAAAACAGACTTGCAACATTAGTATTACCTCATGGAGAGTCAATCCAGTATCAATATGGTCTCTATGGAAATTTAAGCCAAGTCATCTATCCTGATAATACTCCAGATAATATTAACGATAATCCAATAATAAATTATGGCTATGCATCAGCTTCTCAGCCTTATGCTTTAACCAGTCAAGTGGATGAAAACGGTGATCTTTATGCAACATGGACTTTTGATGATGCCGGACGTGCTACGGGCAGCTCAAATTTTGGTGGGCACCAAGAAGGAAGTATTGATTATGTTGATGGTAATGTCACGGTAACCGAAGCAAATAATCAAGCGCGAACGCTCAATTTTGATGTTTATGGGCGCCTTTCTTCTGTAGTAGGTGGGAATTGCAGCACATGTGGAGATGGGGATACGGCGACTTACCAATATTCACCGATAACTGGGCTTTTATGGCGTAAGGTCAGTTATAATGGCATTGAAACCTGGTATGCACATAATGAACGAGGCCTTGAAATAAAACGTACTGAGGCCTATGGAACACCACTAGTTCGTATTACTACTACAGAATGGCATAGTGAACTTAGCTTACCCATCAAAATCACCACACCTACCATACAAACCGATTATCAATATGGACTTCGTGGCCGCTTAGAAAGCATTACAGAAAAAGACTTACGGGTATCAACTACGCCTTTAAGAATTACAACTTATCATTATAATGAAACAGGGTTATTAACAAGTATTGACGGGCCAAGAACGGATGTCATAGACATTACCAGTTTTACTTATAATGCAAATAGTGATCTGATCAAGGTAACTGATGCGATTGGCAATGTAACTCAAATTACAGGCCATGACGCACATGGCCATCCAACTAACATAATTGATGCGAATGGTATTTCTACAATATTAACTTATGATGTGCGTAATCAACTAGTGAATCAAAATGTAGCAGGTAATATAACAAGTTTTAGCTATGACAATATCGGTCAACTGGTAAGAATTACTTTACCTTCTGGTGGCAGTGCAATATATGAATATAATGGTGCTCGATTATTAACCGCTATGGCCGATGGTCACGGTAATCGGGTGGAATATAATCATGACCTTATGGGTAATGTAGTTAATGTTGAAGTAAAAGATCCGAGTGGCGTATTATATGTTAGTCAGCAACAAATATTTGATGGTCTTAACCGCTTATCCGCTATAATTGATGGTTTAAACCAAACCACGAGTTTTGGCTATGACGCTATTGGTAATCAAATTAGTGTTAAAACAGCGGAGTTAAAAGAGACCAAGCAAGTTTATGATGCGCTGAACCGCATCATTGAAACTGAAGATGCAACAACTCAAAAAACCAGTTTTACTTTTGATGCGGCTAATAACTTATCACAGGTAATCGCCACTAATAGTGCGGTCACTAGTTATAACTATAATGGTTTTGGTGAGTTACTGAGTCAAACAAGTCCAGATACTGGCACCACCGTTTTTACTTATGATGGAGCAGGAAATCAATTAAGTAAAAAGGATGCCCGTGGACTTACCACTTATTATCAATACGATGTGCTTAACCGTTTGATATCCATCGATTATAACGATGATGCTTTGGATGTTCTATTTAGCTACGATGTAGGCATAAATGCAAGTGGTCGGCTAGCGAGAATAAGTGATGGCAGTGGAACAACGACGTACAGTTATAATGCACTTGGGCAAGTAAGTAGTAAAACCTCTTTAGTTGCGGGTAAGAGTTTTACGATCAGTTATGGCTACAATGGCGGAGGACAACTAACACAAATAACACAGCCTAGTGGTAGGATCATAAACCTTACTCGGGATAGTCATGGAATTGTAACGGGCATTAGTGAGTTAAAAACTGGTATCACAAGTAATTTATTGACGAATGCAACTTATGTCCCCTTTGGTCTAGCTAAATCTTTTATCTTAGGAAATGGAAAAACAACAACAAGAACACATAATCCCAATGGCCAATTAGCAAGTATTGATGTCAGTGGTGTTTATCAGTCACAGCTTGTTTACAACAAGGATAGTCAAATAACTCAATTACAAAGCCCATTACAACCGAGTTTACAACAAGACTTTTCTTATGATCAACTCAACCAATTAACACAAGCTTATGGCAGTTATGGCGACTTAATTTATGGTTACGACAGTACGGGCAATCGATTAAATAAAACAACCAATGAGCAAGTTGCATTATTAAGTTATGACCTTAATAGCAATCAATTAAATACACCTTACCTACATGATGTTAATGGTAATCGTACTGAAGATAATCAACGATCTTATATTTATGGTGACAATAATCGCCTTAGTGAGATTAACAATAACCTTGACGGCATAAAAACTACTTATTTATATAATGGTTTGGGACAAAGGGTCAGAAAGAGTAATGTCTTTGGCACTCATTATTATCTTTACGATGAGAGTGGTTTATTAATGTCAGAAGCTAATGGCAATGGTTTAGTTATTAAAGAGTATGTATATTTCGAAGGTCAGCCCTTGGTTATGTTGGCAGGAGAATAGTCATGGAAAGATTAATATCAAAGTCAAGTTATCGACAATTTAGACGTATTAAATCACTAATAATATTAGTCTTCAGCTTTGTTTTTACTTTAGGTATGAACAATAGCGTATATGGTGAGACTTTAGTTGAAGATACGATATTGCAGATAGGTACATATAGTTATAACACTGATTTAGTTGTTCCTGCTGGCGTTAGCTTAACTATTGAGGCCGGTGCAAGTTTAATTTTTGGTAGTAATAATAAATTGGAAGTTGAGGCGGATGGGAAACTATTTATTCAGGGAACAACAGCTACCCCAGTAATATTGACTGGTGATTTACCAGTGAAAAGTCATTGGCTGGGGATAGAAGTTAATGGCACTAGAACTGACTTTAACGATGTTATTATCGAACATGCTATCGTAGAATTTTCTAAATATGCAGTTAAATTAAATGCTAATAGTAAAGTTGTAATTACGTATAGCCAATTACATGACAATGGTAATGGCGTTCGAATTAATGGTGGCGATGCAAAGATCAGCAATAGTGAGTTATACAATAATTCATCAGGTATTTACTTTGAAGGAGCTAACGCTAAAGGTATTGTTACCTCAAATCGAATCTACGATAATAATTATGGCGTCTATATTGATGCAAAGAAAACATTTTTAGCAGATCATCCAACGCCAATTATCAATTATAATAGTTTCGACAATATCTATTATAATTATTACGCCAAAGAGTTTTACGACGCAGCTAAAAGACAACTAGATGCTACTCATAATTGGTGGGGTACAATCGACCTGTCGATTATTCCAACTAAAATATATGATTATAATGATAATAAAAATTTATCTCCTACTGTTGACTTTAGCCAAAGTTTACTTGCCGAGGGTGGTGAGCCAACAACAGATGTTCAATATATCACGCCAATTTTAACCGATACTATGTGGACGGATAGTAATGCTACCTTAGTGCAAGATATACATATTTTATCGGGTGCAAGTTTAACGATTATTGCAGGCGCCAAAGTTACCGCGCTCTCAGGCACAAGACTCATTATTGAAGATGGTGGTAAGTTATTTATTCAGGGCTCAACTGATAATCCTGTGGTAATGACAGGATCGTCTCCCATAGAAAATGGTTGGCAAGGCGTGCAGATTAAAGGTACGCGTACTGACTTTAATGATATCGTTATTAACCATGCCGTTTTTGAATATGCATACGAGGCATTAATATTAGAAACGGAAGTAAAGGCAAGTGTTGCTAATAGTCAGTTTAATGGTAACAGATATGCCATAAAAGTTAATAGTAGTGAATTGCAACTCACAGAGAGTACGTTTATTAACAATAGAACAGGTATTATATTTACCGGTGAAGGTGCAACAGGTAATGTTACGAATAATCGTATTTACGATAATTTATATGGGCTAGCTGTTATAGGTAGTAACACGTATGTAGCCGAACAACCAACACCTATTGTTAATCAAAATAGTATTTATAATAACAGTGAGTATAACTATTACAGTTGGGGCTATTACGACGCAAGTAAAATACCACTAAATGCCAATAATAATTGGTGGGGCACAGCTGATTTATCAATAATTGCGACGAAAATATATGACAATAATGATAATCCAAGCTTATCTCCTGTTGTTAATTTTAGCCAAAGTTTACTTGCCGAAGATGGTGAACCCTCTACAGATGTTCAATATATTACACCAATAATAGCCGACACTACATGGACGGATAATAATGCTACTTTAGTGCAAGATATACATATTTTATCAGGTGCAAGTTTAACGATTATCGCGGGTGCAAAAATTACTGCACTCTCAGGCACGAGACTAATTGTTGAAGACGGCGGGAAGTTATTCATTCAGGGGACGGTTGATAATCCTGTGGTATTAACTGGCTCCTCCCCCAACGAGAATGGCTGGAAAGGCTTGCAAGTTAAAGGTGCGCGTACAGACTTTAATGACATAGTTATTAACCACGCCATTTTTGAATATGCATACGAGGCACTAATATTAGAAACGGAAGTAAAGGCAAGTGTTGCTAATAGTCAGTTTAATGATAATAGATATGCTATTAAAGTTAATAGTGGTGAAATACAACTCACGGATAGTACATTCTTTAACAATAGAACTGGTGTTGCATTTTCCGGTACTGGTGCAACAGGTAATGTTACGAATAACCGTATTTACGATAATTTATATGGGCTATCCGTGATAGGTAGCAACACGTATGTAGCCGAGCAACCAATGCCTGTTGTTAATCAAAACAGTATTTTTAATAACAGTGAGTATAACTATTACAGTTGGGGTTTCTATGACGAAGGTAAAAGGCCATTAGATGCCAGAAATAACTGGTGGGGCACAACCGATATATCTATTATATTAACAAAAATATATGACCATTATGATAATAAAAACTTATCTCCTGTCGTTGATTTTAGCCAAAGTTTACTTGCCGATGGTGGTGAGCCTTCAGCTGGTACGCAGTATTTAGGTAGCATCGCTAATGAGACTCGTTGGCAAAGTAGCGAAGGGTTAGTATTGGCAACTACTACAGTACTGGCTGGTGGACATCTCATCATCGAAGCGGGTAGTAATCTAAAATTTGCAAAGGACAGTCAACTAATTGTTAATAAAAATGCTAAATTAACCATAGTTGGGGATCGACAAAAACCGATAACTTTAACTTCAAATGAGATATCACCCAGTGCGGGAGATTGGCAAGGGATTTTGATTAAGGATGAAAATGACGCCGTTAATATCAGCCATGCAACTATTGAATATGCCGATAAAGCTATCGCATTTTCGGGAAAAAAATCAACAGGGCAAGTGCTACAAAATAAAATACAACATAATAATTATGGTGTATACGTAAATGGTTATAACTTAGCTTTTAATGATCATCCAACACCACATGTGACCAATAATAGTTTTATTGATAATAAAAATTATCATTATGTCAGTTATGCGTTTGGCAATGCTAGTAGTCGTATATTAAATGCTCGAGGTAATTATTGGGGGACGCTCGATATGGCTTTGGTAGAACAAAAAATATACGACAATAATGATGCTAGCAGTTCAACCATCGTAGATTTTGATTTCAGCCGTACGAGTGAAGTATTTAATGTAGAGGTAGATGCTGGAGCAGACTCAATAACTTTTGCCACACTCAATACCGAGTTAACTGGCACAGTAATAAGCAACTTACCTGTTGTTAATACTCAATGGCAACAATATCTAGGTGATCTTGTCACCTTAAATAACGCAAATTTAAAATTAGCAAATTTTACCGTGCCAAATATTGACAGTGAACAGTTATTGTCTTTTTCACTAACTATTACGGATGAAAATCAAATATCAGCAACGGATAATTTAACGGTCGTTGTTAAACCGCTTGTTGATTATAATTTAGCCCCTGATGTAGCCGAATCTCAAGAGTTGTTGATTACTGGTGGTGATGAGGTGGTAGTTACTTTAACGGCGTCAGATAGTGATAACGACCCATTAACCTATACTTGGCAGCAAGTTAGTGGTGACAATATTACATTGTCGAACACAAGTACCGATAGCTTAGTATTTACGGCACCACAGAATGTAAAAAACAAATTATATTTGTTTAAATTAACCGTTGCAGATGGTTATTATGAAGTAGAGCGAAATGTGCAAGTTGCCGTAACAGCGACAGTGAATACCGCTGGAATTTACTATTATCATAATGATTATTTAGGCACACCGCAGGTAATGACCAACAGCGATGCTACGGTAGTTTGGCAAGCACATTACACTCCCTTTGGTCAAACTGATGTTGTGGTTGAAACTGTCACTAACAACATTCGTTTTCAGGGGCAATATTATGACCAAGAATCTGGCTTACATTACAACTACTTTAGAGATTACGACCCCGAGTTGGGGAGATACATTCAGTCTGATCCGATTGGCTTAGCAGGTGGGATTAATACTTATGGGTATGCTTACCAGAATCCAGTAATGAATTATGATCCAGATGGCAGGCTGATATTAAATTTATTAAGTGGTGGTGTTGGGGCTATATTGAGTGGCTATTCAGCATACAAAAAGGGTGGTGATTTTGGTGATATAGCTTCTGCTAGTATCATTGGTGGAGTAATAAATGCGTTTAGTGGAAAGGCTTTATTTAACGCAGTAGTCTCTGTTGCTGGTAACCTCTCATCACAAGTAACTAATCCTTGCTTTAATGATGATATTGATTATTTTCAGGCTACGGTTGCTGGGTTATTAGGTGCATATAACTTAGGTTCAAGGTTACCCCAACCCAATTTATTATCTGCAAAAAGCATAGCAGCGCACTCCGCTGGTACTCAGACCTTAAACAATACGATTATAAGTTTATTTTAATTATGAATAAGTTAATTTCTCTAATTGCAGCTCTTTTTTTGATTGGTTTTGCCATAAAGTCACTTGTGGCTGGTGAAACAATAGGATTTACAGGTGGCTCTACTGTTGCAAGGTCAATTACATTAGATTCAGATCCAATTGAGTTTGTGATTATGATTCTATTTCAGCTTGGCTTTGCGGGATGGATTCTAAAAAAACTTGCAAATAAGGATGATTAATACAGTCCTATCATTAAGTTGTGAATGGTTAAATTATTTTTGAATTGAATGCAAAGCCTCGCGTGCGGGGCTTTTTACTTTGCACTTCCACAAAGTATGATGTACAACAAATGATTGTTAAATATTTTCTATTATAATAAACTTTTCATATAGTTATATGTGAAGTATTGAATTAAGGGAATGTAATTGGATAAGAAGATGGAACATGTCACAGGCTTAGATATGCTACTGGGATACACATGTTGGAAAATGGTGCCGATATTCGACTTGTTCAAGAACAGTAGGGGCATGAAAAAATTAGCAGTACTCAATTGTATGCTCAGGTCAGCATACCAAGTACCAAGTTTGATAAAAGGGCATTGCAAGACACATCCATTTTAGAATTAGTATAGCCTTCAATAACTTACCTCATGATTTGTTTGAGGAGCCAACAAAGCCTTATAGTTTATATTTATTCGGGTTTGAGTACTGTGAGTACCCAAATCCAATTTAAACTAAACCTTTCCAATTCTGATGAATCAAAGGTAGAACAATTGAATTGTTTCGATTGAACAGACTATTGGAATGAAAAGTCCGACTTTTAAATGTCAGGAATTATTTTAAAAAACTGGACAAATATCCTCCGTGAGAACTATAATTTGGGATGTGGAGGGAAAAATGAATATCACAAAGACCGTAAATCAACAAATAGATCATATGAAACCAGGTAAGTTATTTTCTTATCAGGACATCTCAAGCTATGCAGAGCATAGTGATGCTGTTGTAAAAGCGATCAGTCGAAATTCGAAAAAGCTAGGTTTAGTTAAAATCAAGAAAGGCTTGTTTTATAAGTCTGAAATTGGTCGCTTTGGACCTATGGCTCCTAAAAATGATGATGTTATTCATTATTTTACTTCTCGTAATCGGAAAACTGTTGGTTATGTAACAGGTCCCGCATTGTATTATCAATGGGGGTTAACGACACAGATACCAGCGGAAGTGAATATTGCAACGTCGATAGAAAAGCGTGAAAAAGCGGATCTGTCTGGGTTACGTATCGTCACGACTCCATCTCGATATAAAAAAGTAACAAAGAAGAATATTCAGGTGTTACAGTTTTTGGATGTGCTAAAGAATATAGATCGAATTCCAGATGCAGAAACGGAAGATGTGACTTCGAAGTTGGCTGAGCGTTTTAAAAATCTTTCGTCAGATAGAATAATGGAAATGGAAAAAATAGCTGTAGAGGCTTATACAGAAAGAACAAAAGCATTACTTGGCTCTTTTTTAGAAATATATTTGAATTATTTCAGTGATAAACTACATAGCTCACTAAATCCAACATCCAAATATTATTTTTCCGATTCTAATAAATGGAAAAATGCAGATATACATTGGAACCTAATATTCAGTAAATAAAATAAAGGAACATGTGTGATACTACACGAGGATGGAAAAGCCCTTGAACAAGCTATACGAGGAACTGCCGCTTATCTTTCACTGCCTGTGGAATATGTTGAAAAAGACTATTGGGTAACTTACGCATTAAAAGAACTCGTTTCATCTAATATCAGTGAACATATTGTCTTCAAAGGAGGGACTTCTTTAAGTAAAGCGTATAGTTTGATTTCTCGATTTTCAGAAGATATCGATATAGCAGTTTTAACTGAAGGATTATCGACTAATCAAACAAAGAATAAAGTGAGGAGAGCAAGCAAGGTTATCTCTGCAATATATACAGAAATTGACTCACCTGACAATTCAAAAGGATCTGAATTTAGAAGAGTAAGGTTTCAATATCCTAGAATGAATAGTTCTGCTCTAGTAAAAGGACAAATTACAGGTAGTTTATTACTCGAAGTAAATGCATTTGCAGATCCTGAACCATATAATAAAATGCCAATATCGAGCTATATAGCTGACTTTTTCAATAGTTCAGGGCAAGAGAGTTTCGTAACTGAATTTGGTCTAGAAGCATTTGAAATGAATGTATTATGTACGACTCGTACCGTCTGTGAAAAAGTTATGGGGTTAGTCAAAGCTTCTCATGGTGATGACTACATTAATCAAATCAATAATAAAATTCGCCACCTTTATGATATTCATTTTTTAATGACTGATAAAGTTACCAGTGAATTTGTTGAATCAGATGAGTTTGGTGAAATGACAACCAAAGTAATAGCGTTTGATAGGAAAGCTTTCCCATCTGCCTCTTGGCTTGATGGCCCATTGGCTAATGCTTGTGTATTCTCCAGTTTAAGAGATATTTGGTCTGAACTTGAAGGAACATATAATGGGGATTTCAAGGCTATGGTTGTGGGTGATGACATTCCTTCCATGGAGTCACTAGTTGATTCTATGAGCATAATTCATAAACAATTAGTTAAACTTGACGATTCACTAAAATAATAATACTAGTCTTATCGGCTAGTGGCAAATGGACTTAGATATATGGTCATTATTTCACTTTGATTGATATGTGTTTTGTGCAAATATAGACTAAACTGATACAAGGAAATGTACATGCTAACTCAACCGCCAATACCCTCCCTAAATACCTGTAATTCAAAAATTTAAACCTCACGAAAATGCAGGGACAACCACACCTAGAAGCTAAATTAGTTTACAACTACTTTAGGGACTACGACCCCGAGTTGGGGCGCTATATTCAGTCTGACCCCATTGGTTTGGCGGGTGGTATTAATACTTATGGGTATGCTTACCAGAATCCAGTGATGAATACAGCTCCTAACGGATTGTGGGTTCCGCAATTGATTGGTGCATTGGTAAGTATTGGCTATGAGGGCTATAACCAGTATCAATCAGGAAATTTACATGTAGGGCGGCTGTTAGTTGCGGGTGCAACGGGAGCTATAGGTGGTTTTGGTTCAAGTGCCTTTAAAGCAATAGGATTCGGTTCTTTAGCTGGTGCAACTAATTCTGCTTATCAAGAAATTGATAGTGTTAACATGGGATGTAAACCAGACATAGATTCGTCAAAAATAGTTCTTAGTTCGTTCTTAGGTGGACTAGGCGGTTATATTGGATATGTAGGTAAAAATATTTACAAGGCTCCAAATACTGAAATTTTTGATCCAGCAATAAACTTTAGTGTTAACTACGGCTCCCACAGAAGCACAGTAGGTACTGCATTAGGAGGAGTCATTGGAAATCAATAGCATTCTTGATTTGATTATTTATCTATTTTTCACCTTGATGGTGTTAATTGCAGGATTACCAATGGGGTTAATAAATACCGTTGGTGGTTTAAAATTACTTAAAAAATATAGATTCAAAGACATTCCCGAAAATATGCAGGGGAGAGCATTTGGTAAAAAGCCTTTAGAAATTTTATTTGGCGGACTTTTTTGTTTAACTGGATCTGTTTGGTACTTATTCATTGATAGCGGTGGCAACTTATTAAACCTATGGACTGAATTAATAACATTTTCGGGTTAATCACAATCACTGATTTCACTCACGCATTGAATATAAAGCCTCGCGTGTGGGGGCTTTTTGTTGGTTTCTTTTATGAACATTAAATTAAGGTTTGTCTTTTTAGTATTTCTTCCATTTTTTGTTGGAGGTGCTGTTCTTGGGTGTTTGTTTGGTGTTTTAGGTTATTTTCTTTCTTCTGGTTTAATGTCATCAAATCGAATTTCTTTGAGTACTTTAAACTACCAAGATTACCTAGGCGCTTGCCTATGGATGTACCTGATGGTGATGAACTTGAAGTCGTAATGGCACAATCATTAACAGGTGGTCAGTTAATACTAAGAAATCGTGCAATACTTGAAGTGTATAACGCAACGGGTATACGGCGTTGTGAATTAACTGATTTAGACATTGGTGACATTGATATTAAATATCACTTGCTTAATATTAGAAAAGGCAAAGGAAATAATAACAGGCGAGTACCTATTGCTGATCGAGCCATTCACTGGGTTAATCGTTATCTAAAAGAACTACGACCAAAACATTCAACATTTGAGTCTGGCAATGTATTGTATATTAGCCGCAACGGTAAACGTTTAAATAAAAATAAAGTGACGGAATTAATCGGGAAGTATGTCAGGCGCTCAGGTGTTCGTGAAAAAGGAGCCTGCCACTGCGATCAACATGCTTAGAGGAGGTGCTAATATTAGACATGTACAGGAAATGCTAGGCCATCGACATATCACCAGTACCCAGATATACACACATGTTACGGTTGATGAGTTGAGTGAAACGTACTTGAAAACACATCCAGCTGCTAAAAGCCAAGGCACTCAAGATGAATAAATAACGAACTCATTTTGAGTTATGGTACACTTTATAATATACTTAATAGTGTACATTATATTGTACCTTCTTGTTGATAAAGTTTTATATAGGTGATTTATGGCAGTCCAATCAATATTGGCTGAAAAAACTGTTTCAGTGACAGAGCTGAGAAAGAAGCCGTGTGACTATTTCATGGATGAGCCTGTAGCTGTGTTATCAAATAACAAAACGGCTGGTTATATGATTAGTGCAGAGCTGTATGAGCAAATGGTAAAGCTTATAGAGTCACAATCTAAAACCTCACGTTTTAGACCTTCGCATGCACGACTTACTCAAATAGCAGGACATGGTAGTGATGCATTACTCGCAGCTTCTGATGACGAGTTAGGTGATTTTGCAGAGTGATACGAATATTTAAAAGTAGTGTCATACGCAAAATAGTAACTGACGAAGAACTCAATGCACTTGTTGATGATTTCAAAAGTTACAAACTGACGGGAAATGCACCTGAACATTTTGGTCGCGACGTACCTTATGACCACCCTAATACGCTGCCAATTATTTTAACTGAAGAAGTTCAACATATTCATTTAGGTAGTGAAGATAAACCTTTGCCAGTAAGAAAAATTCAGTTCTATCAAACCAGCGATATTCATCTTGTGTATTGCCAAGGTGCATTAAATGAAAATTGTTATTTGCTAATGACAATCTTATCACCAGATGCGCATGATCAAGCCAAGTCTAGGGAAGTTATGTTTAAACTTGGTGTTATGGCTGAAAAATTTAGAAATCAGTTTTAGCCTCTATCACTATTCATTTTAGTAGTGCACTTAATTTCATTTGGCTAAGTGTTCAAAACTATTTGGACAAGTCATGCTTGGGCATGGTCAGTATTTTGATCACATAGCTCTATCAGCTATAAGCTACAAACAAATTGGTTCATACTCTTATGCTGAACTATTTAACACAGCAAGAAAACTGAAGCTTAGTCCAGACGATGCCATGCAGCTATTTAAACGGATGGTTTTTAATGTAATCTCTCGAAATCATGACGACCACGCCAAGAACTTTGGTTTTTTATTAGATAAAGATAATAAATGGCAATTAGCTCCTGCTTACGATCTAGCTTATAGCTACAGAGCTGACAGTCATTGGGTAAGCAAACATTGGATGACACTAAATGGAAAACAAGATAACTTCACAAGGGATGATTTCTATAGTTTTGAAAAACTAAGCCGTATCTTCAACAAGCGGAATTTAGATGAAGTTTTAAATCAAACTATTGAAGCTGTATCCCAGTGGGAAAAACTCGCTTCAGAGCAAGATGTACCAAACTTACTGATAAAAGAAGTGAGCAAAAACCTAAGGATATTCTTGTAGTAAACCTCATCAGAATCATTCCTTATGCATTAACTAAGTGAAAAGGTTAAGAGCAACAGGGGTATAAAGCAGCCTATTATGAAGTCGTTTTAATTTATCTAATACAAAGAGTTATCACCGTATTTATTCCAGTAAGAGTCTTTGGACTAGTTTATTCAAAAGTAAAATTGCTATGTAAAACTTTTGGCACAAGATTGTTTATTACGCGACGTTTGTTTTTTGAACGTAATAGTGTTTTTTGGGTATCTTTTTAGCTTTATTACTTAATAACTGCCATCAGTGTGCTTAAGTTTCTGTTTAGTTGTTGTAAAACCACTATAATCAGTACTTTATTTTCCGTTGATTTTAATTAAAAGGCCACAACATGAATACCAAAATATACAAGAGCGTGCTGGCGCTCACTGATAACTTAATGGCTGCGGTTCAGGAAGAAAACCAGGGGAAATTTGATGGTTATTATTTGGAATTAAAGCAACTCTGTGAAGAGCATGAAAATACGGATAAAGATCATCCTGTACAATGGGAAACGCTTGCTGATTTTACCGATGATTTGGCACTAGCTATTACTATTTATGAACAAGCTTTAATTAAAGCGGAAACGATTAACTCTAAAGACTTTCGTTCATCCATTGGTTTTTCAATTGCTGCTTTACACGTTGAGTTAGGTAATAAAACAGCGGCTATTGAACATTTGGAAAAAGCTAAAATCAGTTGTAATAAAATTGTTGATAAGGAATTAAAAGCTGAGATTCATGATTTGTTAGAAGAATTAAAAAAATCTGAATTATAAATTAAGTCGTCGCACTGTTATGGCTCTAGCAGATTTGAATTCTTCCTGCACATTAAAAATTATGCTTTTAAATGTTTGATATGTTTTTGTTAATCCGATCTTTGAGTAGGTTGAGAAAAATTCAATTCATACCCTAATTGAGATATAAGTCCCCTTATTTGAGATCAGTTATTTTATATAAATAAATTGGTGATTTATAAAAATCATTTAGCTGTATTTTTTTGTATGATTTCCAAGCAGGTAACGCAAAATTATTACTTATTAAAAAGTCAATATTAGGTTGCTCTAAAAGCAATTTTTTCTTAATTTTAAGCATGGCTTCTGGATATAAATAACATACGATTACGGACGCTACGGGTAGGTTTATATTATAAAAATTTTGTCGATATAAGGTTAAATTATTTAACCTCAATATCTTTTTAAATAATAGCGAGATAAGCCAAGGAAATAGGGATAATTCATAACCGATCACTTGCCTTTGTAGGTTTTTCTTCGCTATAAATATCGCAAAGTTTCCCCAACCACTACCTAGGTCAATGATCGGGCCAGAGCCTGTTTCATCGATTAGTTTTGTCATCACATGATTGGCTTTGTTTGAGCTTGGCATGGGGGATATACCCAATTTCACTGTGCTATATATGAGTGATAAGCTAATAAAAACTACGGTGATTAATAGAAACAAATTAAATATTATCAAGGAATAATTCTCAAATGTATGTTTTCATATAAATAGTTTTAAAGTGAATTTCTTGAAACATTATCTGTGATACTTTGCTTAAGCAATCGTTTTCTGGCTTGTCTTGTTAATCACTTCTTGTTTACTGCAATTAATTCATTTAAGGGTTATAAATTGAGCTAAAGTTGTTATAAAGCTTATATGAGTTGTTCACTTTTTATAGAATTTTGGTTTTTAACAATGAGTATGAAGTACAAAGCTATTTACTCAATTTTATTCACGGTATAATGATGTTTTCAGCATGATGGATAATACCAATTTTTCAATTACTGTAAAACGAGTGACTTTTGACATCATCAATTAGCCCAAATAAGAGCCAAATAACCCAATGAAACCTTATTCAAATATTGCCGAATTAATTACAACACTAGAGTCGGAAATAACATCACTTTCTGAACAAATCATTACCCTGAAAAAAAAGCCTGAAAGCTTTAACGAACAAGTTATTTTTAGCTATATTGATACATGTAGTACGGGGAAAACAAAAGATTTTGTGAGATCCTTAGGCGTGAAATCTGAGCGTGGTTCTCTCTTTTCATCGGGGGATGTAAGTAAGTTAATTAAAGGTGGTGCCGATGATATATCGCCTGAGTTACTTGCCATAGCACGAAAGGTGGCGAGTATGAAAAATAAAAATGGCAAACATCGTTAATCAGTAATACAATTTATTACATAAGATGACGTGGTTAAAGTCAAATCGATTTCAAGTTCTGTTTTTGTAATGGTGATAGCAAATCAGAATTATATTTTTCACCAAAGGTATAGAGAACGTTATGAGTAAAGGTATAGTTAAGTGGTTTAATGCAGATAAAGGTTTCGGATTTATTACTCCAGAAGACGGAAGTAAAGATTTGTTTGTTCATCATTCAGAAATTCAATCTGGTGGTGAATATGCTACATTGGCAGATGGCCAAGCGGTTGAATTTGAAGTTGGCCAAGGACAAAAAGGTCCATGTGCAAATAAAGTTGTTGCCGTTTAAGCGATAACACATTGTAAGTAAGCGGGGCTTTTTGTGCACTCGCTTACTTATACATTATTGATAAAAAGCGAGTCTAAACGTTCGTTTCTAAACAAATGTTCTTATTGTAAAGTGAGTTCAAAGAATTAAAGCTGAAATCATCCTTAATTCACCCTCTTATACTTTTCTATTAACTTAAAACTTCAATTACAAAACATATTAATGTAAACAAATTTCTGGAAAATGAATTATGGTTATGCAGGTAATACAAAACACTTCAGATAATGAAAGCTTAAAAAGCGTAATGATTTCTTTTGTATGTAAATCTTTGGAATTAACTTTGTCTGAAGAGCAGTCATTAGTTAAAAGTAGTCATGATCTGGCAAATAATTCGACATTACCAGATTTAATCGTACACTTGAAAAACAAAAATATTGAAGCTGAACTCATCGAAAAAATAGCTATATTTGGCCGCGGTGAGTAAGTTGTATAAAACATACCTAAAATTATAAATTGGAATTGATTATGAATAAGGATTTTATCCTTCAACGAATATGTATTTTTTCAGGAAAAGAGGTAGATCCTAACTCTGAAGAACAGGTTATTAATATATTGAGGGAGAAATTTAATATTTATTTACCGCAGAGACGAACACTTGACGAAGCACTGACATCCTCTGGCAGTGAACATGAGATTATTCAGTTGATTTTACAATATCGCACTGCAAGTTAATCGAATAAAGAGAAGAACCATTCAATATTAGTTAAAAACTATTACTTTACTTTTATTTTGTTATTTATACATTAATTGAAAGTATAGAATGGCTTTATAGGTCTAGTTGTTACTCCTGTAGTTGTACTTTCGGATAGACAATGAATAAACCCTTTATCGCATTAATTGCTATTATTATTTTATTACCTAGCCTGTATGCGGCAATCTCACCTACTTTATATACAGCTGAAGTTGAGTGGCATAGCTATAAAGACGCGCGCGCGATTAATTCTAATAAGCCTATTTTTGTATTTGCAAAAATGCGATTTTGTACCACCTGTGCCGCAATGGAAAAAGATGTTTTTACTGATCCTGTTCTAGCTAAAGCAATAAATGAAAACTTTATCCCAGTAAAAGAAACAATTAATTTTGCACTTTCAAGTTTTGTTTTTGATGATTTGAAAGATAATAAAGTCGAGAAACTTACATTTCGAGGCTTTCCAGCAGTGATGATAGTTAAAAATAAAAATTATACTCTAGAGCATGGATACAAAAGTACGGAACAGCTGCACTCAATCTTAAATAATGCGTTAAAGAAAGGCCAAGCCTTCTAAATTTTCGTTTCATTAATAGTTAACTATTAGCTACCATACCCGTGACCATTCAAAACCTACATTTTGAATGATTATGGGTATATACATTATTTAAACAGAGCTGAATGAAATGATTTAAGCCGTTGTTATATGTGCTCTAAAATAAGACAACATGCTGAGTAACCGGCACCAAATGAACATAAAACCATTTTATCACCTGATTGCAAATCGTCATGATATTTGTGTAAAGCAATGATACAACCAGCTGAGCTAGTATTGGCATATTCGTCTAAAATAATTGGCGCTTCACTAAGTGAGGGGATTCGGCCCAATACTTTTTTCGCGATAAAACCATTCATATTAATGTTCGCTTGATGCAAATAAAGTCTTTTAACATCATCTGGGGCTAAATCGATTTTAGACATTTGTGAACTGATTAAATCAGATACCATCGGCAAAACCTCTTTAAATACTTTACGGCCCTGTTGGATGAAATATTTATCATCAGTATTGATATTTTCAGGATGACAGTTATTCATATAACCAATGTTACTGCGGATATTATTAGAAAATTGAGTGATGGGTTGTTCTGCGATAATCTTTAAGCAATGCTCACTGGTAGCGGTTGATTGATCTTCAATAATTACGGCAGTAGCAACATCGCCAAAAATAAAATGGCTATCGCGGTCACGATAATTTATTTGCGGGGAGAGGATTTCTGGGTTTATTACTAAGACTGTTTTTGCAGTACCACTACGAATAGCATTGGCAGCGTTAATAATACCAAAAGTTGCAGCGGAACAAGCAACTAACATGTCAAAACCCCAGCCATTACAGCCTAACGCATTTTGTATTTCAATAGCCATTGCAGGATAAGAGCGCTGGGTATAAGCACACGCCACAATTACTAAATCAACGTCTGCTGGGGTTTTATTCGCCGCTTTTAATGCTTGTTTAGCCGCTGCCACACCAATTTCAGCTTGCATTGATATTTCTTCATTGGGACGTTCTATTAAAGTAGGACGCATTAAATCTATATTGAGAATATCGCTTTTCGCCATAACATAACGGCTTTTAATACCGGATGCTTTTTCAATGAACTCACTACTTGAATAAGAAAGCGCCTCCAAAAGACCTTCAGCTATCGCTGTGCTATTTTCATTATTGAAGCGTTCAACATATTGATTAAAGCAATGGACAAGCTCATCGTTTGAAATTTTTTCAGGTGGGGTAAACAATCCTGTACCACTTATTACTACAGACATAAAAGCTCCACTACATTTGATAAATTATTGATTAATGAATAAAGTATATTTTATCTTTATAAGGATGTCACTAACAGCTCTTACCAGTTTAAAAACTCATGAAGAAACATGCGTAATGGCTTATCAATAATAAATAATAAAAATGATTATTAAAAACTACTAAGGTCAATTAACGAGATAGCTCATTAAATCTTTTGAGAGTTCTCGATAACATAAACAGAATTAGATAATACACCTGTTTAATTGGTAGGTTGAAGAATATTGGTTCTTGCAGAAGCAGAAGATAGCTTACTACAGCTAGGCTATTAACATTCATTATTACAAATAAATTAAACTTTTTTTTAATTCTGCCGATTTATTAACCAATAACAATAATTTAATGATTACAAAAGGATTAGTTAATGGATGTTATTACAGAGCTATTACCGCCGACTAACCTTGTTAAGTCAGAAACGGCCAGTAAAGATAAAAAACAAAAGAAAAAGCATGAGAACCCACCGCAAGCGGATTTAAAAGTGGTTGAAGTGAAGCCTGATAGTGTTGTTAAAACAAGATTTTCTAATTGGAATTCTGTTGATCGTAGAACGGGTGATGATAGACGAAAGCAACTAAATAAGCGTGGACGATGGTTAGAATCACGCGATAGAAGTAATCGTCGCACGCTTGAACTTGAGCAGTCAGTTTCGATGAAAATTTAAATTATTCAGATAAACTATTTTTTTTCGCCATTAAGTTCATTAAATTTTGCTAGTTGTTCTTCTGTTGCTGGCTGTTGGTGTTTTTCTTTCCATTGACTATAACTCATGCCATATACTTGCTCGCGAGCGGTATCAATGTCTACATCAATACCAAGCTTTTCAGCTTCAGCAACTGTCCATTTGGAAAAACAATTACGGCAAAAGCCGGCCAAATTCATTAATTCAATATTCTGAACATCTTTTCGGCTATCTAAATGCGCTAATAATCTTCTGAAAACAGCGGCTTGAATTTCTATTTCTTTTTCCATAACGTTCTCTTTTAGTTTGCGATTATTTGGCTATTTTATTCATCTATCTCATTGTCTTCAGGCTCTACCCGTTCATGACGACGGATCTGTACGATCATGCCCATATAAGGATGATCAAAGTAATGTATTTCATTACTACGTACACGCTTATTTTGTTGGAAGCGTATGGACTTTACTGTTAATTCGTTTCCTGGTTGAAGACGATTTGTGGCTTGCTCAGATAGTGAGGTATCCACGACGTTAAAATCGGCGGTAATATGTAAGTAACGCTCAACTTCTACTTTTAAAAAACCTTCAATACTCCATGACTGTATAGGAGGCAATGGCTCTTTCGCTAACATTAGTGTGTCGTTATTTTTAAGTGCAAGTGCATTAACATCAAGCTCACTTAATATTTGCGTTAACACTTTGTCGTCTAAATTTGCATGCTCAACAATTGAATTAATTCTCTCTTGAATCGCTTGCTCTTCAATTGTTAGCTGAACCGTTTGTTGATCTATGGATAAAATATTACTAATTACCTGTTCTTGCTGTTGTGATTCTTTGAGTTGCTGTTGATACAAGTGCAATGACTGTTGATAATGATAATCTAAATTGTCACCGGCAAATAAATGTACAGGAATAGCGAGTTTTTTTAGCTTTGTTATTTGACGCCAGCCAAGGTGTAATAGCGGTTTAAAGTCTCGACTACGGCGAAGTTGTCTGACAATATTGCTCAATTTAAGTGAGTCTTTACTGATCAGGTAAGCCTGTGTTTCCGTATCATTTTCAGCGCCGTCAACGGTTAAACCAATACTATCGACAGGAAAGCCTGTATAAGAAAAATTTTTTTGTGTAGGTTGATAATCATTAAAAGTTGACGGTGGGATTGCACATAACTCTTCAGCAAAAGGTTGCGGGGAATAATCAAACTGAATCGGTGAAAATTCTTGCTCAGCTTGTGCAACCAAAGCCATTTGTTCTACGGTTATAGGAATTGATAATGCTTGCGCAAAGAGGTCATTATTACTCTCTTGGTTATCCGCTAGTGTTTCAATTGATACTGTTTCGATCGTTTGAGCTACGCCAGTTTTTTGCCGTATACTATTTAATAGGTACTTTTCCTGTAAGAGTGTTGAGTCCGAAATTTCCTGATTGTTATCATCTAAGCTTTTATTTAGCTTGCCAGCTAAGTCTTCTTCAATTATGAAAACATTGTCATCGGCCGAACTTTGATATTGGCCATTGTTTAAGGTTTGTTGCTCAATTAAGCTGTTATTATCGATATCATTAACTGGGTTTCCATCAATACTATCTGCAATTTCTTTTAAACTTCTTTGAGAAAACAACGAGGGCAAATTTGAGGCTTGATCAATAAGAGATAAAGGATATTCACCGTCTTGGCAATAAGGTAATTGCTGTTTTAAAGTGAGTATATTAGGCTGTAAATAGGGCCCTAACAAATCTATTACTCTTGGATATTTGGGTAAAGAACTTGAGTCGGGAAACACTTCTTTTAAACGACTTTTATCACCGAGTTGACTAAACAAGATAACTTCAATTTCAAACCACGTATTTTCATAAGTTTTAATCGCGGCGACACTATGGTGTGAGAGAAATATAGTGGCTAAAAATATATTAATTCTGTTCAGTTTCATCAATTTCCCTGTTACTTTGTTAACAATTTGAATGATAACAAAGTTTTAATAGATCTGCTTTGTATATATACGAAGCAAGATGATTTTTACATGGTTAAGTTATTACTGTTTTGCTTGTTTACTTAATTCATTCAATAAAGAAGTAATCAGTATGAAGCGTGCTTTGCTATCTTCACTCACACGTTTAAACCTCAATTTATTTGCTCCTTCCATTTTATAAACGCTTGGTTGTTTTTGGATTAAACCAATGATTAACATGGGGTCAACCTGCGTATTATTACTAAACTCAATGGAGCCACCTGCTGCACTTGCTTCTATACGAGCAATACCTATTTGCTGAGCTTTAAGTCGTAATTTGGCAATATGTACTAAATTTTTAGAGGCTTGTGGCAATAAACCAAAACGGTCGATCAGCTCTATTTGGATTTCGTCCAATTCATTTTTAGTACTACAACTGGCAATACGTTTATATAAACTAAGTCTTAAACTAACATCAAAAATATAGTCTTCAGGCAATAATGCCGGTACCCGTAATTCAATTTCAGTTTGTGTACGCATCACTTGATCTAGCGATAATTGCTTACCTTCTTTAAGTGCTGCTACTGCTTGGTCTAACATCTCCATGTATAAACTAAACCCAACTTGACTCATTGAGCCACTTTGATCTTCACCTAATAACTCACCAGCACCACGTATTTCTAAATCATGGGTTGCTAAAGTGAATCCCGCACCCAAATCTTCAAGTGAGGCGATGGCATCCAAGCGCTTTTTAGCATCTTTTGTGATGCTTTTAATATGAGGTGTTAATAAATAAGCGTAGGCTTGATGATGCGATCGACCAACACGACCACGTAATTGATGTAACTGAGCTAAACCTAGATGGTCAGCTCTGTCCATTATAATGGTATTAGCACTAGGTACATCTATACCGGTTTCAATAATTGTTGTACAAACTAATACGTTATAACGCTGGTGATAAAAGTCGCTCATTATACGTTCAAGATCACGCTCACGCATTTGTCCGTGGGCGGTGATAACTTTAGCTTCAGGTAATAATTCTTGAATATCGTGAGCTGTCTTGTCGATGGTATCAACATTGTTATGTAGAAAGTAGACCTGACCACCACGAAGCACTTCACGCAAAATAGACTCACGGATCAGTGCGTCCTCACGCTGTCGAACAAAGGTTTTAACAGCTAAACGTTTTGCTGGCGGAGTAGCAATAATAGATAAATCACGCATACCGCCCATTGCCATATTTAACGTTCTGGGAATTGGCGTGGCTGTAAGTGTTAAAATATCAACATTACTACGTAATTGTTTGATTTTTTCTTTCTGCTTAACGCCAAATCGGTGTTCTTCATCAACAACCAATAAACCTAAATCTTTATATTTGATACTATTTTGTAAAAGCTTATGGGTACCAATTAAGATATCAACTTGTCCAGACTCAACTTTGCTAATAACTTCATTTTGTTGTTTCGTCGTTTTAAAACGTGACAATACTTCGACTGAAACCGGCCAATTGGCAAAACGGTCTTTGAAGTTTTCATAATGTTGTTGAGCAAGTAGTGTCGTGGGTACCAATATAGCAACTTGTTTACCGTCGTTAACTGCAACAAAGGCTGCACGCATCGCCACTTCAGTTTTACCAAAACCAACATCGCCACATACCAATCTGTCCATAGCTTTTGCAGATAACATATCACTAATAACAGCATTAATAGCCTGTTCCTGATCAAAGGTTTCTTCAAAACCAAAGCTGTCGGCAAAAGCGCGATAATCTTCTTTATCTCGTTTGAAGCTATAACCATGGTTGCTGGCGCGCTTGGCATAAATATCGAGTAATTCAGCGGCTACATCACGTACTTTTTCAGCGGCTTTTTTCTTTGCTTTGCTCCAAGTATCATTACCCAATTTATGCAATGGTGCATTGCTAGCATCTGTACCTGAATAGCGGCTGATCAGGTGTAATGAACCAACAGGTACATACAATTTAGCTTCATTTGCATAACTGAGTACTAAAAACTCAGTGGTAATACCGCTGGTTTCTAGTGTTTGCAAGCCCATATAACGACCAATTCCGTGATCAATATGAACAACGGGTTGACCGATAGATAATTCTGCTAAATTTTTGAAGATGGCGTCAGCGTGAATATCTTGCTGTTTTTTTCTGCGTCGCGTTTGCTGCACGCGATCGCCAAGAAGCTCAGATTCAGTGATTAACGCTACGGCATTTTTTTTCGCAGTGCCTTTACTTTGGAAAATAAAACCGGTGCTTAATGCGTTTACCGTGATACCCAGCTTTTCTTCGCTTTCAATAAAACTGTCAATGCTGTTAAAGCTAACCGGTTTTATGTTGTCTCTTAGTAACAGTTCTAAAACGCTTTCTCTACGGCCCTGACTTTCAGCGACAAATAATATATTAGCTGGCGTCTCTTTATTTTTAATAAAGCCGGCAATAAGTTCAAATGGTTGTTTGAGCTTATGGTTAATTGTTAAATCTGGTAATGGATTGACATCAAATTGAATTTCGCCAGATTTTACGTTATTAGAGTCTTGTTCTGTATCTATTATTACTGATGGCTGTTCTTGCAATTTGATCCGATCAAAAGGTTTTAACGCACTATATAACTCTTCATTATTCAGAAAAAGTTGGTTAGGTGGAACTAATGGTCGGGTTTTATCATAGCGTCTGTCTTCATAACGATAATCTATATCGAGCCAGTATTGGTTTATGGCTTTATCAATGTCGCCTGAAACTATCACTAACGTTTCAGGTGATAGGTAGTCGCATAAGGTATTGGTTTCATCAAAAAATAGCGGTAAATAATATTCAATACCTGCAGGTAAAATACCATTACTGACTTGATGATAAATTGACTCTTTATGGATCGTTCCGGAAAATAACTCTCGGTATTGACTACGAAACAGATTCGTACCATCGGTATCGGTAGGGAATTCGTGAGCAGGTAGTAAATTTATACCTTCAACTTTATCACTTGAACGTTGATTCTCGGGATCAAATAAACGAATTTCTTCAATTTCATCATCAAAAAAATCTAGCCTAAAAGGGCTATTACTGCCCATTGGAAATAAATCGACAATTGCACCACGAGCAGAAAATTCACCATGTTCCATTACTTGATCAACACAGCGATAGCCGCTAGCCTCAAGCTCTTGACGCAGTTGATGCAAGTCTTTTCGATCACCTTTTTGAATCATTAAACTGTTTGTATCAAGATATTTTTTGGGCGCAAGACGCTGTAACAATGTGGTTATTGGTACAATAACGATACCTTTATCTAACCGTGATAGCTGATAAAGTGTTGCCAATCGTTGGGAAATAATGTCTTGATGCGGGGAAAAAGTATCATAAGGTAAAGTTTCCCAATCGGGAAATAAACAAATTGAGAGTTGATTATCTGTATTTAAACTGAGTAACTCTTGCTCTAAGCGAATAGCTGATGGCGTATCGTGAGTTAATAATAAAACCGGCGTTTGTGCATTATTGGCTCCATGGTAAATAGCAAGACTTGCACTGCTGCCATGAAGGTTTGTCCAGTTTTTTTTATCGGCATTTTTACCGCGGCGCTTGGCTAAAACAGGACTAAACAAACTTGTATTTTTACTCATAATTTCTCAAATAATTGCTTCGGGAGTTAATTTTTTTGATTACTGTTGTATGGTTTTATTATTTTTTGCGAAGGCATATTCTAATTAACTGATTTTAAAAGTGCTATATAAGTTTTAATTATTATTCGCTTGAATTTTGTACAGCGACTATAATTTATAAGGTTTGTTATCAGGCTATATTTCTAATATTGGTTCAATATGAATCTGCTGACACCCTTAAACCTTGGAGGTCATTATGACAATATCTACGCGACTCGACAGTTACTTAACGAGTAAACATATTTCGTATCATTGCATAAAACACATTCATTCAAATAGCTCTATGGGCTCAGCTATTACGGCGAGTATACCTTTAGCTCATATAGCCAAAGCGGTTTTATTGGTTAATCACGAAGGGCGTAAACTAATGGCTGTACTTGCTGCTGATAGTAAAATTAGCTTGTCTGTTATTAATGAACAGCTTCGAGGTAGTTATCAACTGATTAAAGAAGATGAGCTATATACGATGTTTTCTGATTGTGAACATGGCGCGATTCCTCCTATATCTGAAGCATTTAATATAACTATGATTTGCGATGAACAACTCGACAACCTTGAACGAGTATTTTTGGAAGCTGGCGACCATGAAACTTTACTATCGGTTGACCATCAAACATTTGCAGACCTAACGGCGACAGGTAAGCATCTTCGTTTTAGCCATCAAGTTTTTCATTAATTTTTTTAAGCAATATATATTGCTAGCAATGAGTCGTTAATATTTATTCGGCTGCTCCTGTATACCATTTAAAAACCTGCTAAAATGCGGCAATATATTTGATTGAGAGCCAGAAAGGCTTTCTATTAATTAAATCATTTCAGGATAGACTTTTGACAAATAACGATATTTTACGCCGAATTCGATATACATTTAATTTTAATGATCAAAAAATGATCTCACTTTTTGCTTTAGCTGAGCTTAACGTTTCACGGGAGCAAGTGAGTAGTTGGTTAAAAAAGGATGATGATCCTGAATTTGTTAATTGTACTGACCCCACCTTAGCTGTGTTTTTAAATGGTTTAATTAATGATAAGCGTGGTAAAAAAGAGGGACCTCAAAAAGCCCCTGAAAAGCGTATAAATAATAATATAGTGTTAACCAAATTAAAAATAGCATTAAACTTAAAAGCGGAAGATATTGTCGATATTTTACAAAGCGCCAATTTACGTATGACTAAATCGGAATTAAGTGCATTTTTTCGTAAACCAGATCATAAACACTTTAAACAATGTAAAGATCAATTTTTACGTAATTTTTTACAAGGTATTGAAGGAAAATATCATGTAAACCGACCTGAAAAGTATAAAACAACTAAATCGCCAGATGAAGTACAGCCACAAGAGCTACCTAATAAAACATATAAAACAGCTACCGTTAAGGCCAGTAAAATATATGTTAATCCTAATAAAAAAGAAGTTGAAAAACCTAAGGCCACTCGTAAGGTACTTAAGCTTAAGCCAAAAGATATCTGGGGCGAATAACTTTTACAGTAGCGTAGAAATAATATTGAAAGAGTAAGGCAATTTGATGTCGAATGATAATGCGATAACAGAGAAAAGCAATCTACCACCTTGGTATAAAATATTAATGACCGTCGCCTTGGTATGGAATATTATTGGCGTTTTGGCATTTATCGGTCAAATGATGATCACACCTGAAACATTGGTACAACTGCCAAAAGCAGAGCAAGAGCTATACCTGAATACCCCTGTTTGGGCTACTTTTGCTTTTGCCGTGGCCGTTTTTGGTGGTACTCTGGGTTGTATTGCGCTGTTAATGCAAAAAGCCATTGCTAATATCGCGTTACAAGCCTCTTTAGTTGCTGTTCTTCTACAAATGTATCATTCATTTGTTATCAGTAATGCTTTTGACGTATTTGGACCCGGTGGTGTTGTGATGCCGATATCGGTTGTTGCTCTGGCTGTTATATTGGTTTTATTTGCTAAAAAAGCCACTAAACAAGGATGGATTGCTTAAATTTAAGCACGTTACTTTATGTTATATCTTGTAATTATTTTCTTAAGTGCCTTTTTATTATTTCAAGTTCAACCTTTAATTGCCAAACTTATATTACCTTTATTTGGTGGTGGTGCAGCCATTTGGACTGCTTGTTTATTATTTTTTCAAGCGTTTCTATTATTGGGTTACTTATATGCTCATTGTTTGACGCAACTAAAAAATCTCCGTACACAAGTTATTGCTCATAGTGGCCTATTATTACTGAGCTTAAGTGTATTACCGATAGGTTTAAGTGAACTAGCGCTCAGTGAAGCGCCAAATTTTGATGTTAATTCACCACTTATTGATATCTTATTTTTATTAGTGGCTTCAGTTGGTTTACCTTATTTCCTCTTATCTTCAACAGGCCCTTTAGTGCAGCGCTGGTTAAGTTACATGGATATCGGTTCTCTTCCCTATAAATTATATTCATTATCTAATATCGGCTCGTTATTAGCTTTATTAAGTTACCCCTTTATTTTTGAACCTCAGTTTAGTTTACACAATCAATTACTCTATTGGTCAATCGGTTATGGGCTATTTGTATTTGTTATTTCATTATTATGTTTACGTCTATTTAAAAGCTCTACTAGGCTTTTAACAAACTCAGATAAACAGCATTTAACAGATAAAGAAGTCAAGTTTGATGCCCTTTTATGGATAGGACTTTCAAGTGTTGGTGTGATCCTATTAGTATCAATCACCAATGCGATGACTCAAAATATTCCACCGATCCCATTTTTGTGGATATTGCCGCTGTGTTTATATTTACTTACTTTTATTATCTGTTTTCACAGCCCTAAGTGGTATGTGCGCTGGTATTGGTTTGCGCTTTTTGCTATTAGCTCTTTTGCTGGCATTTTAATGTTTTTTATCGGTTCACAATTCGGCATTATCTCCCAAATAGTTATTTATTCTCTCATCCTTTTAGCATCTTGTATGGTTTGTCATGGCGAATTGGTTAAGTTAAGACCTTCGGCTGACCGTCTCACCTTGTTTTATTTAAACATGTCGTTAGGAGGCTTTTTAGGTAGTGCTTTTGTCGCTTTTATTGCTCAAAAAATATTTAGTCAGTTCTATGAGTTGCCATTAGCACTCTTTAGTGTTTATGTACTTTTTTCTTTGTGTTTATATCTTACTAAAGCCAAAAGTGAGACGGGAAAATCGAAAACATTGTTAAATGGTATAAGTATTATCTCTCTGTTCAGTTTGATTGTGTTCTTTAATTATTTACATACCTTGTTTGCCAATAATACGGTGGCAAGTAGTCGAAATTTTTATGGCATATTGACGATCAAAGATGTTGAGGTAAATGACAAGGTAGAACGTCGTTTAATTGATGGCACAACATCACATGGTACGCAGTCTCAAAATGAAGAACTCGAACATATTCCGATGAGTTATTACCGCGCTGATACAGGTGTAGCGTTAGCACTTGAACACCTCTTTCCTATGATGAATGTTAAAGTAGGATTAATTGGCCTGGGGGCGGGCACGTTAGCTGCTTATAGTCGTCCGGGAGATGAATATACATTTTATGAATTAAATCCAGACGTCGAGGCGATGGCCTGGCGTTATTTTAGCTACCTTGAAGATAGTAAAGGGGATATTAGTATTGTCTTGGGTGATGGCCGAGTTTCATTAAATCGTGAGCTTGCATCAGGACAGTTGAATAACTATCAAGTATTGGTTCTGGATGCTTTTTCAGGAGACTCAGTCCCCGCACATTTACTAACAAAAGAAGCCTTTGAACTCTACTTTAAACATCTTGATGAAGAGGGAATATTAGCCATTCATGTTTCAAATAGTCATTTAGATTTAACCTCCCTTACTCGGGGCTTAGCAGGTAGTCTAAATAAGTCATCGCTCTATGTAAAAACGGATGCTAACAACGCTGAAGTTAATCAAACACAATGGGTGATTATTACCAATAACAAGGCTTTTTTGAATAATGCTAAAGTAAAAGATTTAACGTCGCCTTGGCCCAATAGTATTGATAAAAATATTGTCTGGACAGACGACTACAGTAACTTGTTATCTGTATTAAAATAACATTATTATGTGTTAGATTGTAAAGTTCGAAATGTTGGATAAAGGTGGTAACGATAAATTCTACCAGCTGCCAATATTTTCCATGCTTAACCAAGGCTCTTTAGGTGCTAATTTCTCACCTTTTTGTAAAAGTTCAATAGAGATACCATCAGGGGATTTAACAAAAGCCATATGACCACAGCGAGGAGGGCGATTTATTACCACATCGCTAGTCATTAATTGCTGACACGTTTGATATATATCATCAACCTCAAATGCCAAATGACCAAAGTTTCTCCCTGAATTATAGGTTTCAGTAGAGTCCCAGTTATGCGTTAATTCAATTTCAGCAGCGCCGTGCTCTGTTGCCAAAAATATCAAAGTAAACTTGCCCTCAGGAACATCAACTCTTTTGGTTTCAATTAAACCTAATTTATTGATATAAAAATCTAGCGACTTTTCAACATCAAGAATACGTACCATAGTATGTAAAAATTTCATTATTCATTTTTCTCTTTAAGTTTGTATAAGTCTGCAATGATATAAGCACCATAATGTGACTTTCTTATCTTTGCGGCACAAGTATATCTGCCAAGTAAAATAAGACTGTGGTGTATGTCCACTTTAATGGTTATTGTTCAATTAAATCGACACTTTTTCCATTGCCAATTTGGTTCTGTTAGATACACGAAAGTTACAGGGAACAACGGCGGCATTAGGAAGGAACTGGCAAAATTTTAGCATGTTTTTATATGATAAACAGGACTGTTTATACGATTAGTTTAGTTTTTATACTACTTTATGGGGATAAAAGGCCTGATTCTAAAATAGATTTTGGATGAGCTTTTGTATCGACAGTATATGTTATTTATTTACTTACTTGAATTATGCTGGGAGAAATCCTTTTAATATTAATCAAATACTCTAATGATATTGTCGGTATGTCGATAGGACTAAGTGTCAACAACAAATAAAGCCACATAGAAAAATTCATTTTAGCCTAACCAATTATGAACACTAAGGAGTGATAACTCGCTAACGACAAAAGGTACCTTAAAACGGAAGTGAAAATTGCAACCGAATACCTATACTTTAGGCCTCTTGTATACTATAAGCGGACGGAGATTAATAATGGAGGCCAGCTGTTATCCGAGTTCGTTTCGCAAGGTATATAAGGAAATAGCGGAGTCATTTTTTTATCTGTTAGTTAAAGGGTACAAGCAGTATTGTTTTTAAATGGTAAAAAGGTAAGATGCTGCCAATTATGTAAATGATTTACCGAATATTTTATGAATTACTATTTTAGAGGTTTTCAATTTAAGAGTGATCAACTCGTTCTTATAAAAATGGAGCAAACGGTGAGCCTTCGTGCTAATGAAGCGAAGTTACTGACATTATTGTTGAGTGACCCTCAGCGAGTTTTCAGTAAAGAGCAGATCCTTGAAAATGTCTGGGCAGGAAAAAGTGTCGCCGAACAGTCTATTTTTCAAAACATTAGTAACCTTCGCAGTATATTTGGTGATGATGCCATTACTACTCACCCCAAAAAAGGTTACCAATGGCAAATACCATTAGAACTACCTCCAGAGCAGAAAGTAGCAGCATCACAAAAAATAAGGACCAAAGGAGTTAAGTACTTAGCGTTGTTAGTCAGCATTGCAATTATTTTCTTCATTACAGTTTCGTTTTTTAATTCTCTGTCGTTAACTACCGACAGCCCTGTTATTGCATTAATGCCTATTGAGGCCAATAACGTAAAAAAGACGAATATTAGTGAAGATAATGTAGCGTCGTATAATCAATTACTCATCAATACGTTGGATGAAAAAGCGACGTTTACCGTAATATTAGGCAAAGATGGCAAGAGTTTTAGCGAACTACAAGCTAGCCCTATTATATTAGTGCCCGTTGAAAAAAGAAGTAATAATGCTGATGTAATTCTATCGACCAAGGTAAAAAAATATAAGTCAAAATTTTATCTAACCTTTAACTTATTGGCAGAAAATAATTCTTGGCTGGGTGTTATTAACGCTAACTCCCTAGATAATGCCGCTGCTCAACTGGCTCAACATATCAACGCAGTTATTGATGCTGAATTTTTGCTAACTCACAAAGACAATTTAAAACGTATTCATGCCAAACTGCAATTGATGCATGATAAGTACCCCAACAATGTAATTGTTTTACACCACTATATACAAAGCGCGCTAAGTATAGGGTTATTAAACGATGCATCATTATTAACTGAACAGCTAAAGTCGTTCACCACTAAAGTGGGTAATAAAAAATATTTGGCTGAGGCCTATATCTTGAATAGTGAAATGCTAATTCAACAAGAAAATTATAGTGAAGCAAGAATTGAGTTAGATAGAGCGACAAGCAATTTTTCTGCTATTGACGATATCGAAGGGCTGGTAAGTGTAGCGAACAAAGGTGCAGAGTTGTTTTTTTATGAAGAAAATTATATTAAGTTAAAACAAACACTTTCAGAATCTATTGCCTTACTAAAAACTGATGATGCGAACTTTCAACAAATAGGACAATTCGTCTTATTGGCTGTTTATGCTAACAAGTTAAAGAAATTTGTCGACAGAGACGATTACTTAGCAAAAGCAAAACGAATAATCGATATTCATAATTTTCCCAATGAACACTATTCGAATATCTATTTTCAACAAGGATATTATGCTGAATTGGCTGGAGATAACGTTGAGGCAGAAAAATATTATCGTTGGGTCATTGAATTATTCAGGCCAGAACAGGAATGGTGGAGTAAAGAAAGAGCACAGTTTCATTTATCTAGTATATTAACTCGTAATAATCGTATTTCAGACGCTGTTGATTTATTTAAAAATGAAGGTCCGCTGACCGCTAAGGAAAAAATAATACTTGCAGGTGTATACCAATCTTGGCACAAGCCTCAAGAAGCGATGACTTTAGCGAAACAAGCCTATAGTGAAACTGTTTTATCTGGAGAGTTATGGCCATCTTTAGATGCTGCGCTTATTTTAATTGAATTAAGTGCTTCTGATAACAACTTAGCAACAGAAAATTATATTCATTATTTGAAAAAAGGTGCGACTCCTTATTGGTTAATGTTAGCTAAGCCACGCTTGCAAAATTTGGGTTTACATTCTCTTTAATTATTAATTTAGTCAACAAACTAACAGATAAGTGACATTCGAGCGTGAATGTCACCTAACAGCAATTACATTAATTATTTGATCATCTTCAAATGGTATAAATATCCAATTTCTACGTTGCTTTCAATCCCAATAGTTCGCTATTGCTCAATCAAGCGCCTTGAACTTAAAATGTATCCACATTGAATTTTGATCACTTAATTAATCCAAATGGTAAAACTAGGAACCACTACAGGTTAAAGCTATTTAGCTTGCAACAAAGCTAAACCAATTCAGTTTCCAACCGCTGGCAACAGCCTTGATCTTAATTTTGTGTTGTCCGGCTTCTAAGTGGAGTTTCTTACTTGAGGCCGTCTGCCATTCTCTCCATCCGCCAGTTGCAGGTACTGACTGCGTGGAGTTAACTTTATCGTCTATCAATAATTGAAAACCATCGCTGCCATCCGCGCTGGCAATGCGATAATTAAGTTGATAAAAACCACTCGACTTTACATGGATCAAATATTCTACCCAGTCGTCTTTGTTGATACCGCCACTACCGGTAAGGTTTAATCCGCCGCCGGCATCTTCTTCATCGCCTATATTACCAATGCCAACGCCTTGCATTTGATTATAGTTTTCAGCTTGAATAATTCCTGGGACTGACGTTGTAGTGTCTTCGGTGGATACAGCATCACTAAACTGGCTCAATCTGTCTGGGTTTGTTGCAGCGATAACGTAGCTATGCTTTCTTTTTGATGGTGTTTTATCAATAAACTTCAAGGCGCTGATATTAGTCGCAATTTTATTGTATCGAGCGCCATATGCCAAGCTTCGGTATACATTATAACCGCTCACGTTGGCATCTGAATTGGCCTCCCAGGATAACTCGAAGTAACCGCTTTTAGCGTTTGTGTTAAGGCTTAAGCCACTTGGTTTAGCAGGAACTGGCAATACATTTTTACGTCGATTACGCTCTACTTTTTGTGCACTGGCCAATGCTTTTTCAAATTTAAGGGTAGATGGAGAGCTGCCTTGTTGACGATTTAGATTAATATCTTTATCTAGGTCTTGAGCCAGGCGGAATCCTTCAATTGAACCTACCCATGAGGCAGGACCAATACCTCTGATACTAGAGTGAAATCCTCGCCAATGCCAACCGCCGCCTCGCCCGACACGTTCTTCACAATTTCCGGTTAACCAAGCTGAACCATCGGTTGGTGCGCCTTGATAATTTTCATTACCACAATCTTGAACCGCTTCAACAACATTGCCTATCATGTCATACACACCGTAGGCATTGGGTTTATACATGCCGACGATGCTGATAAATTCGGCACCATCATCACATTGAGTAATTCCACCCATAAACCCCATGTAGGTTGCGCCAAATAATTTATGCGCGCCACGCTCAGCGGTAATATCAGAGACATTAGCATACTCACAAATGTTTTTTTGTTTACTATCATTGCCAAAATGAAATTTTGTTGTTGATCCCGCTCTAGCTGTGTATTCCCACTCAGCCTCAGATAATAGCCGATAACTTTTACCCGTTTGCTGGGAGAGCCAATTTGCATATGCCGTAGCAGCTTTCCAGTCAAGACATACTACTGGCTGGTATTCACTGGTGGTCATATCATTTTCATTCCAACTGCCTTGAGTGCTGCCTTGACTAAACCAACCTTCATTTGGTTGGTGATAACAACTCTTTGGTGCTTCATAACCTGTAGCTTCAATAAACTGACGGAACTCTTTTACTGTGACTTCATATTTTCCAGCTTTAAAGGTTTCAATGGTGACCTTATGAATTGGTAGTGCATTTGCGGCGACTTGCTCACTTCCCATATAAGGGGGACCACCGCCCATTAAAAATTCGCCAGCAGGAACAGTCACCATAGGTGGTTCTATTAATTTATCTGTAGCCCATAGTTGTGAACATAAGCTGGTTAGGATTAGAGCCAGTGAACATTTTTTTATCTTCATAAATAAACCTTTTAAATTTGTCGTTAATGTCGCTTCCGAAAAGCGATGCATGTTTTCAAATAAGAAGTTAAATGCCGTGATGATAAAAAGTCCTATTATTTACCTATAAGTTAAAATTATAGATAAATATTAGAAAAAAATAACTAGATTAGGCTGGCGTTTCTATTTGTTTTTATTGAAATAAATCATGTTAAAAGGATTAAGCTTTATCTTGGTAGTTTGTAATATTTATAACCATAGTGATTTAAGTGACGGGGCTTCCTGTATTTTACTAGTCAGTAAAATTTCATTAATATTATGTGAATTTCAATACAAGCTTATTAACATTTCTTCTTGTTGGCCATTTATGCCTATTTTAATTTTTGAACAAACTAAATAATCAGTAAATGCATAACGGTAGAACTCTAAAAAGTCATTTTGTGACGATGTTGAAATCAATGTTTTATTAGGAACAATCTCAGTTTATGCCCTAGGTTGACATAGATGTTTGAAATTTATGTCAGCGATGTGAACAGAAAATTGACCTTCGTGCAGGGCTAGGTTTAACCTCTCCAATTTGTGCTTTAGAGACTGTAATGTAAAAAATGAAAAGTTGATATTAAGCTATTCTGATTTGTCTTTAAAGTCACAGAGGTCTTCGATAATACAAGCGCCGCAGCGGGGTTTACGAGCTATGCAGGTATATCGGCCATGTAAGATAAACCAATGGTGTAAATTGAACATAAATTCTGTTTTGTTAGGTGTATTTTTTATAATCGCCTGTTCTGTTTGCTCTACTGTCTTACCTTTGGCATAACCTGTGCGGTTGGCGAGACGTTGAATATGAGTATCTACCGCTAAAAAATATTTCCCTTCGTTATCTTTTAGCCAGCCAAATGCAGTATTTAGCACAACATTGGCTGTTTTTCTACCAACACCAGGCAATGCCTCTAATGCTTCACGATTTTCGGGGACTTCGCCGCCGTGTATGTCGACTATCATTTGGCAGGTTTTAATGGTGTTTTGTGCTTTGGTATTAAAAAGTCCTATGGTTTTTATATAAAATTTTAAACCGTCTACACCAAGGTCTAATATCGCCTGTGGGGTATTAGCCACCGGGTAAAGCTTAGCTGTAGCCTTATTAACACTTACATCGGTTGCCTGTGCAGATAGTAATACCGCAATGAGTAGTTCAAAAGGGCTGTCAAAATTGAGCTCAGTAGTGGGATGAGGATTATCATCTCGCAAGCGAGTTAACATGATTAAGCGTTTTTCTTTATTCATTATCTTTTCTTTTTTATTATTAGATTTTAATATTTATTGAGCATCAAAGTTTACACGAACCCGTTCAATGGCTTGATCTTGCTTTTTAGGTGCCGACTGTGCAATTTTTTCGTCAATAATATTTTTTAATGCAATGAAAAATCCCATAGCAATAAAAGCGCCGGGGGGTAAAACTGCTAATAGAAATTGAGTATCTAATTGATAGACTTCAATGCGTAATATACTTGCCCAATCACCGAGTAATAGATTGGCGCCGTCAAATAGGGTGCCTTGTCCTAAAATTTCACGAACCGCGCCTAAAACAAATAATACGGCTAAGAAGCCCAAGCCCATCATCAAACCATCAAAGCTTGCTTGTTTTATTGGGTTTCTTGAAGCGTAGGCTTCAGCACGACCAATAATAGCGCAGTTAGTGACGATTAACGGTAAGAATATACCTAATGATTGGTATAAACCAAAAGTATAAGCGTTCATCAAGAGTTGTACGCAAGTAACAAAAGAGGCAATGATCAATACAAAAATAGGGATCCTGACTTCTTTTGGGACCCATTGCCTGACGAGAGAAACGGTTGCATTTGAGCAGATCAGCACAAAGAGTGTCGCAAAACCCAAACCTAAAGCATTAGTGACGGTTGAAGTGACAGCCAATAAAGGACATAAACCTAAAAGTTGCACTAAACCGGGATTGTTTTTCCATAAACCTTGCCAAGCAAGTTCTTTATATTCTGCGTTTAATTTCATTGTTCGCCCCGACATGTCGTCGTTCTAGCAAATAGAGACTGTTGATTTTTATTAAAATAGATAACGGACTCTTTTACCGCTTTTACTATTGCTCTAGGGGTAATTGTTGCGCCGGTGAATTGATCAAACATACCGCCGTCTTTAACTACATGCCAACGGTTATCACTGTCGCTCATCATTTTTTTAGCGCTAAAATTATTGATCCAATCACTTTTACGTAATTCTATTTTGTCTCCCAAACCAGGTGTTTCATTGTGTTTAAGAACACGCACACCACTGATACTACCATCGACATTAATCGCTATAAGTAGGTCGATGTTGCCGTTATAGCCATCAGGTGCTGTAGTCGTTATCGCTATAGCAATAGGTTTTTTATCCCATTTAGCAAGATAAGCGGTTTGCACTTCGTTATTTGCTAGCTCAGGAGATTGCAATAATAAACAATCTTGATAGATATTATTATTATGGCGTGAAGGATTAATAATATCACTAAGAGTGGAGAGTAACTGTTGTTGTTCTTGTTGTTCAATACGATCTTTTGTTAATAGGTTAACTAGGCCCACAACAAAGGTACAGGCTACTGCAAATAATGTGAGAATTTTAGCGTTTTTTTCAATGGCTTTACGCATTATTTTTCACTCCCTTGATGGCCATACGTACGAGGGCGAGTATATTGATCAATTAATGGTGCGGCCATGTTGCATAACAAAACAGAAAAGGCGACGGCGTCGGGATAGCCACCTTCTTTTCTAATAATAAAAACCAAAAAGCCAGCTAATACACCATAGACTATTCTACCTTTAGTACTGGTAGCCCCTGAAACTGGGTCTGTCAGTATAAAGAATGCGCCGAGCATACATGCGCCGTTAAACCAATGGAACATGGTAGAGGCACTGCTATCTGGACTGATAATAAAGGCAAGAAGTGAGCAAATAAATAAGCTAAATAGAAAACTAACAGGTGTTGTCCAATCGATCGCTTTTTTAAAGATTAGAAAGATACCACCAACGAGAAACGCTGCATTTATCCATTCCCAACCAAGACCGAAGTGCTCACCAATTACAGGATTTCCCATGCTTTCAGCAATCGTTAAACCGATAGTTAAATTGGTTTTTACGGTATCAAGAGGTGTTGCCATGGTAAAACCATCAACATGGGTTCTAAGCTGTTCAACCGAGTATCCGTCACTGGTGAAATCTGTAAAAATAACAAAAAGGGTATTTATAGCGTCTAATCCTATAGACATAAGTTCAAGTGGCGGTTGCCATGATGTCATTTGTACAGGAAATGAGATGAGTAACATTACATAGGCTGCCATTGCAGGATTAAATGGGTTGTGGCCTAACCCTCCATAAAGTTGCTTAACAACTACAATCGCAAATATTGCCCCGATAACAGAAATCCACCAAGGCGCTAAAGCGGGCAAACTAATGCCTATTAATACCGCCGTTAAAATAGCACTGCCGTCAAAAAGCTGTTGAGTGATCTTTTTTTCGCGTAAGGACAATACAACAAATTCAGCCGTTAACGCGGCCACGATGGCTAAGGAGATATGAATCAAATTCCCCCAGCCAAAAAAATACCACTGAGCTATGATCCCAGGAATAGTCGCATAAATGACTAAGCGCATTAACGCCGAGGTTTTTTGTTGGACGTGACTATGTGGTGAGCTTGCTATCCAAAAGGCCATAAGATTATATTGACTCTGATCGTTGTTGTTTTTTGGCTTTTGCTTTGGCTATTGCCGCGGCAACTCTACTTTTTTTGTCGTCGATAGGCTTCGCTGTATTTGTTTTTTCTATCGATACATTTATTTGTTCTTCTGCTGGTTCCGCAATTTTACTTGCCAATTTTCGTGCTTTTGCCTTAGCAACGGCAGCGGCAATTTTTGATTTTTTATCATCACTTTTTGATAGTGACTGTTCACTTTCATTTTTAGGAACGTCTGTAGTCGGTTCATTAAGCTTTTTAGCTTTAGCTTTAGCAATAGCAGCAGCAACTTTAGCTTTTTTATCACTTTCTAATATAACTTTATCCATTGAAGAAACTGCTTTCTTATTATCAGGCTCTTTAGTGACTGAGTCCGACTTTACCTGAAGGGCAGTTTCTTTGATTTTTTTAGCTTTTGCTTTGACTACTGCCGCAGCTATTTTTGACTTTTTATCATCAGTTGTTGATTGAGTAACACTGTCTAATGGCTTGTCAACAATCCCCTCTGTTGCTTGATTTTTTTCTTTTTGCGCTAGTTTTTTGGCTTTTGCTCTTGCAATAGCCGCAGCTACCTGAGTTTTCTTTTCTGAATTATCTGTAGCGGCATTATCAGAGTTACTCTTTTTAGCATTAACATCGGTGCTGTTTTCTATCGTTGATTGTTGCGCACTTGCCTGAGCTTTTTTAGCTTTTACTCGAGCAAGAGCGGCAGCCACGGCCGATTTCTCGGTATTTGCAATAGGAGTGTTTGAATTCATTCTTTCTTTACGAGCGGCAGCGGCCTTTTTGTGTTTATCCTCTCTAGCTTTTTTGTCATTTTCTAATCTGATCTTACGTGCTTCAAAGCGAAGTTTCGCCTTTTCTGCAGTAATATCAAGCTGTTGTTGTTGGCGTATTTCAGCTTTGGCAATACGATAATAATGCACAAGTGGAATTTGACTTGGACATACATAAGCACAAGCGCCACATTCAATACAGTCAAATAAATTAAGCTTTGCCAACTGTTGTTGATCTTTGGCTTTAGCGCTCCATTGTAATTCTTGAGGTAAGAGCTGTGCCGGACATGCATCAGCACATTGTCCACAACGAATGCATTCTACTTCTTTGGTTTGACTTGAAATTTCTTGTTCACTTGGCGCCAAAATGCAATTGCTGGTTTTTACAATGGGTACTTGGTCTGTCGGTAAAGTAAAGCCCATCATTGGGCCACCCATAATAACTTGTTTATGTTGATTATTTTGATAATCACATTGTGATAATAAATAGCTAACGGGCGTACCTAACAACGCCCAAACATTTTGTGGTTTCCCTAGCCCTTGGCCACTTACACTAACAACGCGTTTGATCAGAGGTACATCGTTGATCACAGCATCGGCAATAGCATAACATGTAGCGACGTTTTGCATTACAATGCCTTGGTTACTTGGCAATGTACCAGAGGTGATCTCTTTACCTGTCAGTACTTTAATTAATTGTTTTTCACCGCCACTTGGATATTTAGTTGGCAATATACAAACCTGAATATGCTCAATACCTTGACTTGCTTGTTGTAAGGTTTTAATCGCTTCTGGTTTATTATTTTCAATACCAATAAGGATATGTGTTGGTTTTAATAAGTGATTTAATATTTTTATTCCATCGATGACTGTGGCGCAATGCTCTCTGATCAACAGATCGTCAGCGGTAATATAAGGTTCACACTCAGCAGCATTGATTATTAGATAGTTAATTTTATTCGAATTATTAACTTTTACATGTGTTGGAAAACCAGCACCACCCATACCAGCAATACCAGCATCAGCAATTTTTGTTAAAATGTCATGATCAGTTAGTTGTGTGAAATCTGGGCATATATGTCGTTGTTGCCATTGATCGTTATTATCAGGTTCGAGAAACAAACAGAGCTCACTTAATCCTGAAGGATGAGCGATTACAGCATTTTTTATGTTTGTAATTTTTCCACTTGTTGGGGCATGTATTGGTACGGCCATTGGATGGCTACTTTGTGTTAGCGCTTGACCTTTTAATACATGTTCACCAATAGCTACCAATAACTTACCAGCTTGTCCAATATGCTGTTGCAAGGGCAAAACTAATTGTTCTGGTATTGGTAAATTGCGAATAGGTTTATCCGATGTTAGAAATTTTTGTTCAGGCGGATGTATTCCTCCATGAAATTTCCAAAAATGCCCTTTTTTTATGCGTTCAATGACAGATTCCACCAAAAACTCCTAATCAAGTTGTACAACAGGTATGTTATTAAGATCCCATTGCCAATTTTGTTTGGTTAACTCAATAGGTTTCATGATAATACAATCAACAGGGCAAGGGGCTACACATAAGTCGCAACCGGTACACTCGTCAATAATGATGGTATGCATCTGTTTTGTTGTGCCGATGATGGCATCTACGGGGCAAGCTTGAATACACTTAGTGCAGCCAATGCAATCTTCCTCGATAATAAAAGCGACTTTTGGGGTATTGTCTGCCACGTGGTTTTCATCTAAGGGCTGAATTTCTACTCCCATAAGTTCGGCAATTTTCTTTATGGTATCTTCACCGCCAGGCGCACACTTATTAATGGCTTCACCGTTGGCTACCGCTTCGGCATAGGGTTTACAGCCAGGGTAACCACACTGTCCACATTGTGTTTGTGGCAATAACGCATCTAGTTGCTCTGCAAGAGGGTCGCCTTCAACTTTAAAACGCACCGATGCATAACCTAATAAAGCACCGAAGCACAAAGACATCACTCCCAATACAAGAATGGCAATCAGGCTGGTGATAAGTGTCGTTATCAAAATTTCACCAAACCAGTAAATCCCATAAAGGCTAGCGACATTAAGCCCGCTGTGATCATTGCAATAGCGGAACCTTTAAATGGGCTTGGTACATCAGCATTGGCGAGCTTCTCGCGCATGGCAGAAAACATAATCAGTACTAAAGAAAAACCTACAGCAGCACCAAAGCCGTAGATGATAGACTCAAAAAAGTTATGTTGTTCATAAATATTTAATAGCGCGACACCAAGTACCGCACAATTAGTTGTTATTAACGGAAGAAATATTCCCAGCAATCGATATAAATTGGCACTCGTTTTATGAACTACCATTTCTGTAAATTGCACAACAACAGCAATAACCAATATAAATGCCATAGTGGTTAAGTATTCCAGTCCTAATGGCGCGAGTATGTAATTATTAACCAGATAACTGAGTAACGATGCTAAGGTCATCACAAATGTAGTGGCATAGGCCATACCTAACGCAGTTTCGGTGCGAGAAGATACTCCCATAAAAGGGCAAAGGCCTAAAAACTTAACTAGTACAAAGTTATTTACTAATACTGTGCCAACAAGTAGCAATAGATAATCAGTCATTCGATTTAAAAATTGTGTGATAATTCACGCTATTATCCGTCTTTATGCGTTAAGAAACAACCAATGAACAGCAGAAAGCTTGCTACAGATGCACAAGCTATTTATTTACACCGTTTATAGTATTATTATAGGCTAACTGCCGCTTTTTTATATACCGAAACGATTTGAAAATGAAGTATCAGATCTTAGCCAAAAATTAGTGCAAAGCACAATACAAATACAAGGGATATTGTATTGTAGAACGTTGTAACACCACATTTTTTTCTAACCATTCTGCGCAGCGTATGTTGATAAATGCCCTTCGGCGTCACTATTAAACCTTTAAATAGGTCGACCATTTAAAGATCTAATGATTTGTGCCTAATCGTTTTTCAACTTGCTGAAATCTGCGTCTTTAAGTGGTTTGGTTATAGACATTAGGCTGCCAAATTTCCATAAAATATTCAGGGTTATTTAGCGATGTGAATTCATATTGTTGGTATAATTGGTGGGCATCTGCTGTGGCAAGTACAATTCTTCTTAAGCCTTGTAATTCATCATGTTCTTTAATGTAACTGATTAATTGTTTGCTTAACCCTTGACCACGGAATTCGGGCAGTATAAATACATCAGCAAGATAAGCAAAGGTTGCTTTATCGGTGATCATTCGAGCAAAGCCAACCTGTTGATGTTCAGTTGTATAAACACCAAAACAAAGTGAATTCTCAATCGCTTTTTTAACTGTTGCTAAAGGAACATTCTTTGACCAATAACAATTACTTAAAAAATTATATATTATGTCGATATCTAGTAAGTTCTTGTCATCACTGAGGTAATAATTATTATTCATAGTAGGATTTAATTCTTATATTCGTTTTTGAGATGCCATACCATTTTTATTAAGTTTGTGATCTAGTAGTGCTTAGAAAAAAATAAATCAGGGCAAGGCGCTCGCTTGAGTAATCGCTAGCGATTAGGGGGGAGAGTCATGCTGCCTTAGAGTATTTTAACCAGCGCAAGTGGGCACTAATTTAATGACATTGGTATGTTATTATTTATAAAGGCGCAGGTTTACCGATATAAAAACCTTGGCAACCATCAATGAAAAGCTTGTCTAAAGCAAATTTCTCTTCTTGGCTTTCAACACTCTCTGCTAGCACAGTTATACTTAATCTATGAGCTAAATCAACCATTAAACGTAAAAAATATTGGTTGTTTTTATCTTCATCAATATCGCGCGTATAGGTGCTATCCATTTTGATAAAATCAGGTTTTAATTCTCTAAAGAATTTGAACGAGGTTAAACCGACACCAAACCTTTCAACCGTGATCCGAGAACCAACACGATGGATCATATCAATAAAACGCCGACTAGTTTTAATATTTTGTTGTAAACCGTACTCTGTGATTTCAAAAATTAAGCGTGAGGCAGCGTTACTATCGCGTAATAAGCGTCGCTCTAGCCAAATTAAAAATTGTTCATCGTGGATACTACGGGTACTGATGTTGATGCCAAAAGAATATTCGGTAATATTTTTTTCATTTATTTCAGTTATCGACTTTTCTACAATTAAACGATCAATAGCCACAATTTTGTCGAGTTTTTCTGCCATTGCGATAAATGAAGCTGTAGGTAATATGTCATTATTAGAATTAATAAAACGTGCAAGTATTTCACCATACATTTTAGAATTTTTGTTAGAAGGTTTAATGGTTTGTACTAATAATGAAATCCGTTGATTTTCGATGACACTATCAATTTCTTGACGCCAATTTTGATTGCCGTAACTTGCACTATCGCTATTTAAAATATTCGTATCGGTTTGTGCATACCAAGAGTTCTTATGTTGGGTTTGTGCGATACTAATTCCTGTATCGGCGAGAGCAAGTAACTCGCCTAATGGTTTATTCTGTTCAAAATAAACAACGCCAGTGTATGCGACAGAGTCAAGATCAGAACTATGTTGGTATTCGTTAAACCTTGAAGTTAAGTCTTTACCAAAAGGTTCTGCTTCTTTTATTGTCGTATTAGGCAACATGGTGGCAAAGTCAGAACTATTGAGTTTAAATAACTGTGCACCTTTGTAGCTGGCTATGGCAGAACTCATCATCTTGGCAACATGACAAACATATTTGTCACCTTCATTATACCCATGTATTTGATTAATCGTTTGCAGTTCAGAACAACGAGTAATTGAAAGTACGCCAAATTTTATCGAACTTTGACTATTGATCTGATTTTCAAAATACTGAACAAAGCGGCTGCGGTTACTTAGTTTAGTCAAAGGGTCAATATACGCTTCCGCTTCTAGTATTGAAGAATTAGCTGTTTGTAACTCTATAAAAGCTTGAATATTCGCAGTACTTTCTGTCAACTCTGGAATATCGATAACATCTTTAATATCAGAAGAGTTCTCATTTACTGAGAGACTAGTCGTTATTTTTTCTTGTATTTGTCTGCCAATAATAGCAATTAGCTTTTTATTTGCATTATTATGAGTAATCGTTGTTATGACAATAATGACGATGGTGAGCATATATAAGGCGATCAATAAGACTAAAATAAGATCAGTTTCTTCACTGAAATCCAATTGGTAATTCACGGTTAGCTTGTTATTTAACAAGGTAAACGTGGATATCTTTTTGTGAAGTAAAGGCAGTAAAAAAGAGATGGGCTTAGTACTAGTATTAAACAAAATGTTGTGTGCTTCATCGCTGATTGATAACGATAGATAGCGGTTAGCTTGCTGCAGGTTAGCCGCCAATTTTTGCGTGTCATTTATCGTCATCACTGCAGGTGTAATAGCGACGATTACTGCTTGATGAGCGACTTGTTTATCGTTAATGAATGTTGAAAGGAGTACAAACGATAGTACTGTCAATGCTAAACAAAAACATATGCCTATAAAAAAATTTCGTAACAGTAATTGAAAAAATGTAGACATAATGAATTAACTTACTCCAAATACAGCGAAAAATACCACCTCGCCTAATAAACTGCTCATATAAAGTTATAGCATGATTGCATTGATATTACTAAATACATGTAAACTAACCATATATAGTGGTGCTATTAATTTTTCTTTAAATGGTTATTTATTGCTAAAATAAATAACCATGGCACGAATGATTATTGAAATATTCCCCCTAAAACTATATTAACAGATGGATAAATGCCTTGCGATCTACTTGTAGTGGTTATATAATCCGCGCAGCTTAAATATAGCAATAGTCACTGAATAAATATTATTAAGAATTATCGGCATAATATTTACTTATTGTTATATCTAGTTAACGTGTTATTTGTAAAATAATCGTTAGCTAATACAGAGGGTTCAGTGAATTAAGGCCCCTCGTGTTGGGGTTTTTTTGTATCTGTTATTTAGGGATTAAATAACAGAGAGTAATTATAGCAATTGAATTAATTCTCGTTAGTTGTTAATTAATTCAATTGCTATGCATGTAGGGCTTAAGCCCTTTTTTTATTTCTGTATTTTTTCTAATTGGAGAATATGATTGGCTAAATTTGAGCAAAAATTGACTGAAATGTTAAGACCTGCTGTCGAGGAAACGGGTAAAGAATTACTAGGAATAGAGTTCTTGAGCGCTGGTAATCACTCTGTTTTACGTATATTTATTGAACACGAAAACGGTATCAATGTTGATGATTGTGCAGAGGTTAGCCGCCAAGTTAGCGCTATATTAGATGTCGAGGATCCTATTAGTACTGAATACAGTCTAGAAGTGTCGTCACCGGGTCTTGATCGACCTTTATTTGAATTAGCTCATTTTCAGGCTGTCATTGGTGAAACCATTAACGTGAAGTTATCAATGCCGTTAAATGGCCGTCGTAAGTTTAAGGGCAAACTTGAAGCTATTGAAAACGATACACTCGTTGTAACTGTTGATGGTGAGGATTATGAGTTAGTGATGAGCAATGTTGATAAAGCAAACCTTATCCCTAAATTTTAATAATAATTTTTTGAATATCTGTTTTAAATAATTAAGGCTATAAAGCATGAGTAAAGAAATATTACTAGTTGTAGATGCCGTTTCTAACGAAAAGGCACTGCCTCGTGAAAGTATTTTTGAGGCGATGGAAACCGCTTTAGAAACAGCCACAAAGAAAAAGTATGAAGGCGATATTATTGTCAGAGTCTCTATTGACCGCACAAGTGGAGAGTTTGATACTTTTCGTCGTTGGTTAGTTGTTGAAGAAAGTGATGAGCCTATGGAAAATCCATATGCTGAAATCTCCTTAGCAGCGGCCCAATATGAAGACCCGGAGTTAAATGCTGGGGATTATGTTGAAGACCAAATAGAGTCAGTTAAATTTGATCGAGTGACTACGCAAACTGCAAAACAAGTTATCGTACAAAAAATACGTGAGGCAGAACGTGCATTAATTGTAGATGCTTATCAAGAGCAAATTGGTGAGATTATTACCGGTGTAGTGAAAAAATCTAACCGCGAAAGTGTCATTTTAGACCTCGGGAATAATGCTGAAGCCATCGTTTATCGTGATGATATGTTGCCAAGAGAAACCTTCCGTCCAGGCGATCGTATCCGTGGTTTGTTATATGAAATTAAACCTGAAGCTCGTGGCGCACAATTATTTGTAAGTCGTACCAAGCCAGAAATGTTAATTGAATTATTCCGCGTTGAAGTGCCAGAAATTGGTGAAGAAATGCTGGAGATTAAAGGTGCTGCACGAGATCCAGGTTCACGCGCTAAAATTTCTGTTAAAAGTAATGATAAACGTATTGACCCCGTTGGAGCTTGCGTTGGTATGCGTGGTTCGCGTGTACAAGCCGTTTCGAGTGAACTTGGTGGTGAACGTGTTGATATCGTTTTACATGATGATAATCCGGCACAATATGTTATCAATGCAATGGCACCTGCAGAAGTTGCATCAATTATTGTTGATGAAGACAAAAATACGATGGACATTGCTGTTGAAGAAAGCAATCTAGCAATGGCTATTGGTCGTAGCGGTCAAAATATTCGTTTAGCTAGCCAATTAACTGGCTGGGAATTAAACGTTATGACGGTTGCTGATATGAATGAGAAGCATCAGGCAGAAAATGACAAAGTACTTTCACTCTTTACTGATAAGTTAGACCTTGATGAAGACTTTGCAATGATGTTGTGTGAAGAAGGTTTCACCTCTTTAGAAGAAATTGCTTATGTACCTGTTGCAGAAATGCTTGAAATTGATGGTATGAACGAAGAATTAGTTGAAGAGCTACGTGAGCGAGCTAAAGAAGCTATTACTACTCAAGCTTTAGCAAGTGAAGAAACGCTTGAAGGTGCAGAGCCTGCTGCTGATTTATTAGCACTTGAAGGTTTAGAGCGCCATTTGGCATTTGTTTTGGCAAGTCGTGGTGTTATTACACTTGAAGACCTTGCTGAACAAGGTGTTGATGAAATAGCTGATATTGAAGAATTAGATGAAACCAAAGCAGGTGAGCTTATTATGGCTGCTCGTAACATCTGTTGGTTTAACGAAGAATAATCCCCGGAGAATATAATAGATGGCAGACATAACAGTAACAGACCTTGCCAAAGAAATCGGCACACCGGTGGAGCGACTAGTTAGCCAGTTGGCTGACGCAGGCGTTAAAAAATCGGCAACCGATTCTGTTTCGCAAGACGAAAAAGAAACCTTATTAGGACATTTGAAAAAACAGCATGGCGATGACTCTGCTGCAAAACCAAATAAAATGACTCTTAATCGTAAAACAAAATCAACATTAGTACATGGTCATGGCAGTAAAGCTAAGTCGGTACAAGTTGAAGTTCGCAAAAAACGTACTTATGTTAAGCGCAGTGAATTAGAAGAGCAACAAGCAGCAGAAGAAGCTGCAAAAGTAGAAGCAGAGGCGGCTTCTAAAGCTCAGGCAGATGCAGAAGCGAAAGCTATTGCTGATGCTAAGGAAGCTGAAAATGCCAAGGCTGCTAATGCGGCGAAAGCTGAAGTTGAAGCTGAGCGTAAAGCACAAGCTAAAGTTGAAGCTGAAGCTAAGGCAAAACAAGCAGCAGTTGCTAAAGCAAAAGATATCGAAGATGCCAAAGCTCATGCACCTGTTAAAGTTGAAGAAAGTGAAGACGCAAAACAACTTCGTTTAGCACAAGAAAAAGAAGTAGCAGCAAAAATAGCCGCTGAAGCAAAAGAAGCAGCAGAAGCAGCACGTAAACTTGCAGAAGAAAACGAATCACGTTGGAAAGAGCAAGAAGCGGAACGCAAAGCAAAAGAAAAAGAAGTGGTTCATTTAACTTCTTCTAAATACGCACAAGAAGCTGAAGATAAAAGTGATTCAGCTGACGAAGGTCAACGTCGTCGCCGTAAGAAAAAAGGTCCTCAAGATAGAAATGCTCGAGGTGGTAAAAACAGAGGTCGTCAGACACTTGCTGCCCCTCAAAGCTTGAAGCATGGTTTTACTAAACCTGTTGAAACTAAAGTACAAGATATTCGTATTGGTGAAACAATTTCGGTAGCTGAACTTGCAAACAAAATGTCGAAAAAAGGCGCTGAAGTTGTCAAGGCGATGTTTAAAATGGGGGCTATGGCGACCATTAATCAGGTAATTGACCAAGAAACCGCAGCCTTAGTTGCTGAAGAAATGGGTTTTGAGGTTGTATTAGTTAAAGAAAATGCACTTGAAGAAGCCGTACTGGCGGACCGTGAAAGCAGTGGTGAAGCGATAACGCGTGCACCTGTTGTTACTATCATGGGCCACGTAGATCATGGTAAAACATCGTTACTTGATCACATTCGTGAGGCAAAAGTAGCAGATGGTGAAGCGGGAGGTATTACTCAACATATTGGTGCTTACCATGTAGAAACTGGTCATGGCATGATCACATTCCTAGATACTCCTGGTCATGCGGCCTTTACGGCAATGCGTTCTCGTGGTGCAAAATCTACGGATATCGTTATTATTGTTGTTGCTGCAGATGATGGTGTAATGCCACAAACGATTGAAGCTATTCAACATGCAAAAGCATCTGAAGCGCCAATTATCATTGCTGTTAACAAAATGGATAAAGAAGCTGCGGACCCAGATCGTGTTAAAAGTGAGTTATCACAACACGGCGTGCTTTCAGAAGAGTGGGGCGGAGAAGTTCAATTTGTTCATGTTTCGGCTAAAACAGGTTTAGGTATTGAAGAGCTACTTGACTCAGTATTATTACAATCTGAAGTCCTAGAGCTAACCGCAGTTGTTGATACTATGGCAAGTGGTGTGGTTGTTGAGTCTAAACTTGATAAAGGGCGCGGCCCTGTTGCTACAATTCTTGTTCAAGAAGGAACATTGAAGCAAGGAGATATCGTACTTTGTGGTTTAGAATATGGCCGTGTTCGTGCGATGCGCGATGAAAATGGCAAAACTATTCAATCTGCTGGACCTTCAATTCCTGTTGAAATCATTGGCTTAAGTGGCGTTCCACAATCTGGTGATGAAGCTACCGTTGTTAAAGATGAGAAAAAAGCGCGTGAAGTTGCTTTATTCCGTCAAGGTAAATTCCGTGATATCAAGTTGGCTCGTCAGCAAAAAGCTAAACTTGAAAATATGTTTGCCAGCATGGCTGAAGGTGATATTTCTGAAGTTAATGTGGTACTTAAATCTGATGTACAAGGTTCACTTGAAGCCATTTCTGATTCATTATTAAAACTATCTACTGATGAAGTGAAAGTGAAGATTATTGGTTCTGGTGTTGGTGGTATCACTGAAACAGATGCAACGTTAGCAGCAGCGTCAAATGCTATCGTCGTTGGTTTTAACGTTCGTGCAGATGCTGCGGCGCGTAAAGTGATTGAATCAGAAAACATTGATTTACGTTATTACAGCGTTATCTATGCATTGATTGATGAAGTTAAACAAGCGATGAGTGGTATGTTAGCGCCAGAATTTAAACAAGAAATTATTGGTCTTGCGCAAGTTCGTGATGTATTCAAATCTCCTAAAATTGGTGCCATTGCTGGTTGTATGGTTACAGAAGGCCTTATCAAGCGTAGCGCACCAATTCGTGTATTACGTGAAAATATTGTAATTTATGAAGGTGAACTGGAATCATTACGTCGCTTTAAAGACGATGTGCAAGAAGTTCGTAACGGTACTGAGTGTGGTATCGGTGTTAAGAACTATAATGATGTACGTGTTGGTGATCAAATAGAAGTATTTGAAACAGTAGAAGTTAAACGTACATTATAACTACTATCTCATTGCTAGTGGCTTCAACAACTTTAGAAGTACTTATTGATTAGCGTCAATTCAGTATTTCTATCTTGTATCTGAACCACTTAGCCTCGAGCTAATAGTTAATTACTTCACTATAATATTATTAAAGGGACTGATGTCCCTTTTTTGTTAATGTATCTTAAATGATAAGAGATATTTATGGCTAGAGAATACGCCCGTACCGACCGTGTCGGACAAGAAATACAGAAAGAGATAGCAACAATACTTATGCGTGAAATTAAAGATCCACGTTTGAGTATGACAACAGTGTCAGCCGTAGAATTGACGCGTGATTTAGCTTACGCCAAAATTTTTGTGACATTTTTTACTAATGAACAGTCAGAAATAGACAGTTCAATAGAAGTATTAAATGATGCAGCAGGTTTTATTCGTTCATTGTTAGCAAAAACATTAAGAGCGCGTATTATGCCTAATTTGCGTTTTATATATGACAGCTCAATGGCTGAAGGTGTTCGTATGAGTACATTAGTTGATAAAGCTGTTGCCAGTGATCGTCATTTTGAAGAAGGTAACAACAGTAATGAAAAGCTAGTTGATACAGACTCTGATAATGATATTGACGCTAAGAGCGAATAATTCATGGCGAAACGTAGAAAAGGTCGTGCAATAAACGGCGTATTGTTACTCGATAAACCTTATGAAATGTCATCAAATAGTGCATTGCAAAAAGTAAAACGTATTTATTTTGCGCAAAAGGCAGGACATACTGGTGCTTTAGACCCATTAGCGACGGGAATGTTGCCTATTTGTTTAGGGGAAGGCACCAAGTTCTCACAGTTTTTACTTGATACTGATAAAACTTATCAAGTAACTGCAAAATTGGGTATTCGTACGACTACCAGTGATGCTGACGGAGAAGTTGTTTCAGAAAAAGACGTCAATGTCTCAGAGGAACAACTAGCAAATGCACTTGCAACATTTCGTGGAACAACTCAACAAATACCGTCAATGTATTCTGCGTTAAAATATCAAGGGCAACCTCTATATAAATATGCACGTGAAGGCATAGAGGTGCCTCGTGAGTCACGAGATATTACAGTTTTTCGATTAGATCTATTACGCTTTGATGGTGATGAAGTTGATTTGGATATTCACGTTTCCAAAGGCACTTATATTCGTACTATTGTTGATGATTTAGGTGAGTTACTTGGCTGTGGTGCACATGTAGCGGAGCTACGTCGTAGTTCGGTAGGCAACTATCCAATGAATAAAATGGTAACTATGGAGCAACTTGAAGAATTGCTCGAACAAGCGCAACAACAAGATATATCACCGTCTGAATTGCTTGACCCTTTATTGTTACCTATGACTACTGCATGTGATGGTATTCCTGAAATTTTTATTGATGATATGTCAGCAAATTTTCTACGTCATGGTAATCCGGTGCAAGCTGCTAATGCACCAAGCGAAGGTTTAGTGCAAGTTTTTATAGGTGATGATGTTGAAACTGGCGAGTTTATAGGTGTTGGTCATATTGATGATAATGGTTTGGTTGCGCCAAAACGTATTGTTGTCTTAGATGAAATCTTAAAAAAGTTATAACAACCTGCTCGTGAGACTATCGGTGGTGACTATGTATATTACTAATAACGATTTATTAATTGCATTCAAGCGTATTATTCTCTTAGCGTGGATCTTAAAAAGTTATAATTATGTTCAATGCAAGTTAGCATAATATTGTCTTGCAATTTCAAGCTACGCTGATAGAATACGCGCTCTTTTGTCACCCTTGCTAAATTAGTGTTTGGCTAGGTGAGAATTTTTAAATACCTTCGGGTATACACACTAAGGATTTATAATGTCTTTAAATGCTACAGAAAAAGCAGCAATCGTTGCAGAATATGCTCAAAAAGAAGGTGATACTGGTTCACCTGAAGTACAAGTTGCTTTGTTAACAACTCAAATCAATCATCTTCAAGGTCACTTTAAAGAGCACATCCATGATCATCATTCACGTCGTGGTTTATTACGTATGGTAAGTCAACGTCGTAAGTTACTTGATTACTTAAAAGGTAAAAACGTTGAACGTTATACAACTGTAATCGGTAAATTAGGTCTACGTCGTTAAGATGTAACTTATTTTTTATCTTTACTTGTTAAAGATAATGTCGAAAAGGAGCTTTTAAGCTCCTTTTTTGATCGCCAACTAACAAAAACAATGACTGAAGCATAGAAAACGCTGCTTTTCCAAACTTCCTAAAAACATTTCTCCTTTGTCGCTAGTAATACCATACTATGCGAGTATAATATGCGTGCAAATTTAGAATGCAGTTTAATTTGTAAAACTAATCAATCCAAACTGTATAATTTTTTGTTCAACTTAGCGCTTTAATTAGTATTTTTAAGTGGATAAATAATTGTACAGATTGGTTAAAAATTGAAATTTATTTAACTTATTTTAGAAAAGGAACATTTATGTTCAATACTGTTACAAAAACATTTGAATTCGGTCAACATACCGTTACTTTGGAAACTGGTGCAATTGCTCGTCAAGCAACTTGTGCTGTTATGGCTAGCATGGACGATACTTGTGTATTAGTGTCAGTTGTTGGTAAAAAAGAAGCTAAGCCTGGTCAAGACTTTTTCCCTTTAACGGTTAACTACCAAGAGCGTACCTACGCTGCTGGTAAAATTCCAGGTGGTTTTTTTAAACGTGAAGGCCGTCCTTCTGAAGAAGAAACATTAATTTGTCGTTTAATCGATCGTCCAATTCGTCCACTATTCCCAGAAGGGTTTACTAACGAAGTTCAAGTTGTTATTACCGTTGTTTCTGCTAATCCAGAAATTGCCCCGGATATTATCTCTTTATTAGGTACTTCTGCTGCATTAGCTATTTCAGGTATGCCTTTTAGTGGTCCTGTTGGCGCAGCACGTGTTGGTTATACTGACGGAAAATACATTCTTAACCCATTACAATCTGAATTAGCTGATTCTCAATTAGATCTAGTTGTTTCAGGTACTGATTCTGCCGTATTAATGGTTGAGTCAGAAGCTGACGTACTTTCTGAAGAAGTTATGCTTGGCGCTGTTATGTATGGTCATGAGCAAATGCAAACGGCTATTACAGCAATTAAAGAAATGGCTGCAGAAGTTAATAACCCTAAGTGGGATTGGACAGCTCCAGTTAAAAACGCTGATTTAATTACTAAAATTGCTGAACTTAGTGAAGCACAAGTTGATGAAGCTTATCAAATTACTGAAAAAGCAGTTCGTTACGAGAAAATTAAAGAAATTCGTGATGGTGTTGTTGCGCAATTGCTTGAAGCTGATGCAGACTTAGATGTTGGCGAAGCAAAAGATTTATTCCACGACTTAGAAAAAACAGTTGTTCGTGGCCGTATCACCAAGGGCATGCCTCGTATTGATGGTCGTGACCCTGAAATGATCCGCGCATTAGACGTAATGACTGGCGTATTACCACGTACTCATGGCTCTGCTGTGTTTACTCGTGGTGAAACTCAAGCATTAGTTACTGCTACTTTAGGTACGCAACGTGATGCACAACGCCTTGATACCATTATGGGTGAAAAAACTGACGCATTTATGCTTCATTATAACTTCCCTCCATACTGTGTTGGCGAAACGGGTTTTGTTGGTTCTCCTAAGCGTCGTGAAATTGGCCATGGTCGTCTAGCTAAACGCGGTATGTTAGCAGTTATGCCTTCAGCTGAAGAATTCCCATATGCAGTTCGTGTTGTTTCTGAAATAACAGAATCAAACGGTTCTTCTTCAATGGCTTCTGTATGTGGTACATCTCTAGCGTTAATGGATGCTGGTGTGCCGATTAAAGCGTCTGTTGCTGGTATCGCAATGGGTCTAGTTAAAGAAGGTGATGATTTTGTTGTTCTTTCTGATATTTTAGGTGATGAAGATCACTTAGGTGATATGGACTTTAAAGTTGCAGGTACAACTGGCGGTATTACCGCTCTTCAAATGGATATTAAAATTGAAGGTATTACGCAAGAGATCATGCAACTTGCGTTAAATCAAGCAAAAGCTGCTCGTACTCATATTCTTTCAGTTATGGATGAAGCGATTGCAGGACATCGTGACGATATTTCACAATTTGCTCCTCGCATTCACACTATGAAAGTTGCTCAAGATAAGATTCGTGACATCATCGGTAAAGGTGGCGCAACAATTCGTCAACTTACTGAAGAAACAGGTACAACAATTGAGATTGATGACGACGGTACTGTTAAAATTGCAGCTACAGACGGCGACCAAGCAAAAGATGCTATCGCGCGTATTACTGCACTAACAGCTGAAATTGAAGTAGGCACTATTTACCAAGGTAAAGTTGTTCGTATCGTAGACTTTGGTGCATTTGTTAACGTACTTCCTGGTAAAGATGGTTTAGTTCACATCTCTCAAATTTCAGAAGAACGTGTAAATGCAGTAAGTGATGTATTGACTGAAGGCCAAGAAGTTACGGTTAAAGTACTTGAAGTTGACCGTCAAGGTCGCGTTCGTTTAAGTATGAAAGAAGCGGCTGAAAAACCAGCAGCAGCACCAGCGGCCGAAGCTGATACTGCAGAGTAATTAATACTGATATGATATCAGCAATGGCCTGAAGTCATTATTAATTAAAATAGAGGGAGCTTAACGGCTCCCTTTTTTATATACTTAATTTAATATTTGGATAATTAAGTGTTTTTTGTGTCTTTGAAAGTTAAATTAATTGTAATTACTTGTATTTTATTGGTGCAAGGTTGTTCATCAATAAATGGAACAAACGAAAGTGCTATTGGACAACTTGTTATAGCTGAACCTATTGCTGTCAGTTATAAAAGCGAAATCGCATTAGCGCGTTTAACAGAAGTTATTCAACGTGCTGAAATCACTGATGTTCAAAGAGCGCAGTTATACTATGATCGCGGTGTAATCTATGACAGCGTCGGTTTACGCTCATTATCTCGTCTTGATTTTAACCGAGCCTTACGTTTAAAACCTGACTTGGTTGATGCTTACAACTTTTTAGGTATTCAATTTACTCAACTTCAAGAATTTACGCAGGCTTATGACTCATTTGATTCGGCAATAGATCTATCACCGGAACATGAATATGCCTATTTAAACCGAGGTATTGCTCTTTATTATGGTGGAAGGCCAAATTTGGCGCGCGATGACTTTAAAACTTTTCATAAGAGTCAAGCCAGTGATCCCTATCGGCTTTTATGGCTATATTTGGCTGAATATGAAATAGATCCCGTTCAAGCAGCTGTCGATTTAAAAGAACGATCTCATTTAGTTGCTGATAGTACTTGGGCAAAGTTGGTCATTCAACTCTATCTTGGTAAATTAAAGCAATCTGATTTTATTCAGCGATTAACAAAAAATATTACTACCAATAAACAATTGAGCGATCGACTTTGTGAAGCCTATTTTTATTTAGGCAAATTTAACCAACTTAAGGGTAAGGATGACGTTGCTGCAAACTTTTTTAAAATGGCATTAAGTACCAATGTTTATGAATTTGTTGAACATAGGTATTCAAAATTGGAATTGGATATCATGAGGGATAATGCCAAGAATGATGTGCCTTAACTTAATATTTGTTTAAATTTAGTTTATTTAATTAATGAAATTCAAATTTGTAATTTTAATGAGTTTGACGGTGTTGTTATCGTCAAGCTCATTTTTTTTACCTGATCACATTGCCACACTGATCGAAAGCAAACAAGCAACAACATCACAGATTAGCTATGCAAGTAAACTAGGCTTGCCGTCAGCACTTAAATTCCAACTTAGCTCCACACGTTTTGGTAGTCGTAAATGGCTTTATTATGCGACAAAATTAGCAGATAAAGACGGTCAATTCGCTATTAAACTTGCTAATTTTTATCATCAACAGGATGATTTTCACAATGCGTTAATTTGGGCAAAACGAGCAGTTAGTTTTAATAATGACGCAGCACGTCTTTATCTAGGGAATTATTACTTTTTACACGCAAATTACTCACTAACCAAAAAAGTTCTATTACCTATCACTCAACAAAAAGAAGCCTTAGCTCTATTAATTAAAGTAGCGATTATTCAAGGAGACGATGTTTTTATTTCATCACATCTTAAGGCATTAGAAGATTTTGCAGTTGGCCGTGAATTATTGGTTGCTATTAACAAATATCAATTTTTTTCTTCATTGCTGTCCACTGAACTAAATCAAGAGCAGTACTCTAACCAAAAACAGTGTACTGCTAATGTGCAAATGTTTGCCACCTCACTACAAAACTTAAAAAAAGTAGATAAACTAATAAACGACTTTAAATCTCATCCGTTAAATTTATATTTTTGTTTTGATAACGTGAGATATATACCTAGGAGCAAGCTTAACTGCACCCATCAAAAAGAGCAGGCAATTCGATGTGATGAGTCTATTTGGAGCACTATTGCTCAAACAAGCAATACACGATATTTAGGTCTTATGCTCCCTGAAGGAGGAGCGAATGTAAATGCTGGTATTATGTATTTGGATGTTGAAGATAACGTGAAAGTCTTTGCTCATGAGTTATCGCATTTTTTGGGGTTTGTTGATGAGTATGCTGTGGCTACTGAGCATAAAAAGTGTCGAGAAGAACAGTTGGGCATATTTTCTCATAATGTTTCCGTTATTAAATCTCACTATCAAGGCTCAAGAGAAAAAGTTAGAGCAAAGGTATTGAAAATGCTCTCATGGGCGGAACAAATTAAGCCTTCAACCCCTATTTTACATAAATCTGCTACGGGGTGGATGGTAGGCACACCTGATATATTTGATCATGGGAACAGCCTAGATAACAATATTATAGGGGTTTTTCCATCTGATACCTGTAATCTACATAATACTTTGGCTTATAAACCGCTCAATCAATTTACGCAGTTATTGTATTTTGAGAGTGACTTTCCTGATGAATATATACGTATCCTGGATGAAAATAGTGAGAAACATTTAATGCCAAGTTATGAGTATAATATTGCTAAAGAGTTACTTGGGAAAAATAAGGATACTCTCGCTTTTACTTGGCTTGAACGCGCCTTATCTAGGGAAATGGAAGGTACTCCTCGATACAAAAAAATTAAACGAGGAGTATTTTAGGGACCACTATTTAAGCCAGCGTTTTTTATGCCTTTTTCGTGTTTTTCCTGTTTGTTAAGTTTTTCCCTACCAGAGCAACTGGCCACATTGAGCAATTGCATGAGTTAATGGATTTAACTCTCCTTGATGAAGCTTTTTCTTGAGATGTGGCGTTTGCATGTTCTTTAAACCATGAATATAAAGTCATACTGCTTTCCTTCTATTCACCCACCCATTATGTATAGCTGATTTTACGTGCAAATACATAGCTAAATTTGATTTTTAACTAATATTTATCAAATTAAATTTGATGTATAATTAGCAGCTTAATTATTACCTTTAACAGTCAATAACCTAGATGAAACTTTTAGATCACAGTGCTTTTAGAGAGCAATTTCCAATATTAAAAACTAAAATCAATAATCAAGCGTTAATTTACTTTGATAATGGTGCTACAACACAAAAACCTATCTGTGTTATAGATAAATATCAGCAATTTTATAGCCAGCAAAATGCCAATGTTCATCGCGCTTCTCATGCTCTCAGTGCTATGGCTACTCATTCTTTTGAACAGGCGCGAGTACAAGTAAAAAATCTCATTCATGCAAAAACCATAAAGGAAGTTATTTGGACTTCAGGTACCACAGAAAGCATTAATATCATTGCTCAATCATGGGGAAGAGAAAATTTACAGGCAGGCGATGAGATTGTTTTAAGTCAATGTGAGCATCATGCCAACATTGTACCTTGGCAAATTGTCGCAAAACAAACAGGCGCAATCATTAAAGTTTTACCGTTAACACGCAGTGGTACTATTGACTCTTCAGCAATAGAAAATATGATCACCTTGGCAACAAAAATTGTTTGTTGTGCTCATATTTCAAACGTTTTAGGTCGTGTTAATCCTGTTGAAGCTATTATTGCCAGAGCAAAGCAAGTGAATGCTATTAGTGTTATAGATGGTGCGCAGGCAATTGCCCATCAATCGATAAATGTTAATGATCTTGGTTGTGATTTTTATGTATTCTCTGCTCATAAAATGTACGGTCCAACGGGGCTCGGGGTACTTTATGGACGAGAAGCTTTACTCAATGATATGTCGCCTTATCAAGGTGGCGGAGAAATGATCAAAACGGTAAGTTTTGAACAAACCACCTTTAATGATTTGCCTTTTAAATTTGAAGCAGGAACGCCAAATATTGCAGCTGTTATTGCTTTTTCTACTGCTATAACGTTTATACAAGAATGGCGCCTCGTTATTGAAAGTCATGAAAAAAAATTATTGAGCTATTGTTTAGATAAATTATCAGAAATTCCAAAAATTAAGATGATTGTCGAGGGAAGGCCTGATATCCCATTGATTTCATTTGTTATTGATGGTCACCATAATCATGATATTGCAACATCATTAAATGCATATGGTATCGCTATTCGTAGTGGCCACCATTGTGCAATGCCATTGATGAATTACTTAAATTTAACGGGCTGTCTACGTATTTCTTTAGCAGCATATAATTCATTTGATGAAATAGATCATTGCATCAATAGTATACATAAAATAATAACTCAAGAAGATTCCTCCCAACAATCGACAAAAATTGATAACTGCTTAAGCGACGAGATCATTGCATTATTCGATAGGGCAAAAGGCTGGGATGGCAAACACCGAGAAATTATGTTGTTAGGCAAAAACTTACCACGTTTAGAAAAAGATAAGCGTGATGAGGTAAGTCTGATCTCAGGCTGTGAAAGCTTGGCTTGGTTAATTTCAACAAAAAATCAGCATGGGATATATAGTTTTACGGCTGACAGTGATGCAAAAATTATTCGTGGGTTATTAGTTATTGTATTGGCGGCATTTAACGATAAAACGGCTAAAGATATACATGCTTTTGATATCACAGCTTATTTTGAACAACTAGGGCTTATTCAACATCTAAGCCCATCAAGAGGAAATGGTGTACATGCAATTGTCGAAAAAATTCGTCAGATAGCTCATTAAGGTAATTTTTAATTAAGCTATTCACCAACCTAACGACTATCACAAGCTAACGTTGATGTTTTTTGAGGTGTTTTGTTATGGCACGGCCGACAGCAAAAAAGGCAAAACTTGCGGTTACATGTGTTGTCGCGCCAAAGCCACCACTGCAATCTAAGCGCATGCCACCATCCTGACTTTGTTTTGCATAACAAACTCCTCCTTCGTTATCTGGGTAGATAAGCTGCTCGGTAGAGAATACGGCATCTATGGAGAATTTCCTTTTACTTTTCTTAATAATATCTGCACGTGGGAAATTAAACTCCCGTCTTAGTTGGTTTTTTACTTTTGCTAAGAGCGGATCTTGATAAGTTTCACTTAAATCACACAGTTGAATTTTACTTGGATCTATTTGTCCGCCGGCGCCGCCAATAGTTATAATTGGCAGTTTGTTTCTTTTACAGTGCGCGATAATTCGTGTCTTGATGTTAACTGAATCGATAGCGTCAATGACATAATCAAAACCTGCAAGCATTAAAGCGCTTAAATTTTCTTCGGTAACAAAGTCTTCAACTTGATGAATTTTACATGCTGGATTGATTTGTAAAATACGTTCAGCCATCACCTCTACCTTACTCATACCAATGGTATCCGATAGTGCGTGAATTTGACGATTTATATTAGTTGTACAAATATCATCTAAATCTATTAAGGTTAATTCACCAATACCGTTGCGGGCTAAGGCTTCAGCAACCCAAGAACCGACACCTCCAATGCCAATAATACAAAAGTGTGAGTTTTTGAGTATATCTGCTCCTCGATTGCCATATAAACGTGCAATGCCACCAAACCTATGCGTATATTCAGACATGGAATTACTATTATTTCATTAAATTATTTGGCGTTTATTATAACGCTTACTGATAAAGAGTTTAATGATGAAGACAACATAATCCGCGTTTTATTATACATTTCTGTTTTCTTTTTTGTTTTTGTTGCTTAATTGCACTGTGATTATATTTATTTAACCAATTCTCTATATTCACACTTAAAATGGCAGTTAAAACTAATAATGTTGGTAAATACAGAAATATATAAAGAATATGTTCTTTAAATATTATTGGCGTTATGCCCGTAAGTATCAATATTGTGATCAAAGTAAAACGATGGAAGTATTTTGTAAATAGAATGAATGACTTCATTTGATTAATCCCTACAATATAATTGAATAATTGACGATGAAACTAAAACTTTCTTAATATACTTTCTAAAGGGTTGGTTTAGTATGTTTCATGCCACGATATTGGCACTACAACAAACTCCTATTTAAAAATACATATACCTAAATGGTGTCCTGCAAGCTTAAATGCTATCTGCATATATATTAACCCTTGCATAAACTTAATGGAGGTGGCATATTTGCCACTCTTGGTGGCAATAGTGCCAAAAGTAGGCGTCGGGTAATAATATGAAAGTTTTTGTTCTTGCAAGTAATAAGTGCTCTGTGTCAGCTGTTTATGGTGTGCTTGATGTGTTTTACGCGGCAAACTATTGCCAAGCACAAAAGTATGAGGTGGGCATAAAAGACATGATTGACTGCCAAATTGTTACTATAGACAATAAACCCGTTGTTGGTTATAACGGTATTCAAATAATGCCTACGCAATTACTTGATTTAAATGAAACACCTGATGTTATTGTAGTATCTTCTTCAGTGAAAATGGTCCTAGATTGTTGTGGTGACGATATTGATGTAGATAATATGCCGTTAGTCAGCCACTGGTTAATTGACTGTCATAAAAAAGGCACAGTAATAACGAGTTATTGTACAGGTAGCTTTTTACTTGCATCTTGTGGTTTCTTTCAAGGTAAAGTTGCTACTACCCATTGGCGAAGTGCGGATTTATTTAAACGTTTATTTCCATATATACGTTTAGATTGTGATCAACTCCTAATTGATAGTGGTGATGTCATATGTGCGGGCGGCTCTATGGCTTATATTGATTTATCATTGTATTTAATCGATAAAAATATCGGGAAAGATATTGCATCTGAATGTGCAAAATTGTTGGTTTTCGACCCCGTTAGGCAAAAACAATCGCCTTATGTCTCTTTTCAAGCACAAAAAAGTCACGATGATAAAGCGATATTAACTGCCCAAGAATGGCTAGAAACACATTTTAAAAAAGACGTTTCTATGGAGTATTTAGCGGAAAAAGTAGGTTTGGGCTCTCGAACATTTAAACGACGCTTTAAAAATGCAACATCAGAAAACCCGATTAATTATTTACAGCGTATCCGTGTTGAGCAAGCCAAAAATAAATTAGAAAAAACGACGGAATCTATCAATAATATTATTTGGTCTGTAGGTTATGAAGATATAAGTAGTTTTAGGCAGTTATTCAAACGATTTACCGGATTAACGCCCAGAGATTATCGTCATAAATTTGCATAATTATTTAAACGAGCGTTTAAATAATCAGTGATTTTACAGACCATACATCTTGTTTATCGTCACTAAATCACATCGACGTGCATGGAGGCAATAATGTCGTATGGGTCTCGATTCTAAAAATGACATGTGATTGTGATATTACTTGCACGATTGCAGGTACTTAGCTTTTATCAGGCACTAAAAAACTGATTGTACATCCTGAACATATACGTTCCTGTGCATCCATGCCCCCATGATATTGCCTGCATGGACGCAGGTACTTAGCTTTTGTCTGGAACTAAAAAGCTGACCGTACATCCTGAACATCGTAACTCATTCACATCCATGTGATCGTGGCATACTATACATCCTGTATATAAAAAGGCAGCCGAAGCTGCCTTTTTATTGTAACCTTTCTATTAAACGATATTATCTTTCGTCTAAAGGCGTAAAGTCTCGGTTAATTTCGCCGGTATATTTTTGACGAGGACGACCGATTTTTTGACCTGGTTGACTTAACATTTCATCCCAATGTGAAATCCAGCCAACAGTACGAGACATGGCAAAAATAACAGTAAACATACTGCTTGGAATACCAATCGCTTTTAAGATGATGCCTGAATAGAAATCTACGTTAGGGTAAAGTTTCTTAGAAACAAAATATTCATCTTCAAGAGCAATACGTTCTAATTCCATTGCTACGTCTAAGAGCGGATCTTGAATATTTAATTCTTTTAATACGTCATGACAAGTCTCACGCATTACGGTTGCACGTGGATCGAAGTTTTTGTAAACACGATGACCAAAGCCCATTAATCGGAACGGGTCATTTTTATCTTTCGCTTTAGCAACAAATTCAGCAATGTTATCAACACTACCAATTTCTTCTAACATTGTTAAACAAGCTTCATTAGCGCCGCCATGTGCAGGGCCCCATAACGATGCAACACCTGCAGCAATACATGCATAAGGATTAGCACCTGAAGAACCAGCCAAACGTACTGTTGACGTAGAAGCATTTTGTTCATGGTCAGCATGTAATGTGAATATTCTGTCCATAGCTGCGGCAACCGTCGAACTTACTTTGTATTCTTCAGCTGGTACAGAAAACATCATATGCAAAAAGTTTTCGGCATAGGATAAATCGTTTCGTGGGTAAACAAAAGGTTGGCCTATACTGTACTTGTATGCCATAGCTGCGATAGTCGGCATTTTCGCAATTAAACGATGCGCACTACGCATACGTTGATCACGTTCATTGATATCAAGATCGCTATGATAAAATGATGATAAAGCGCCAACAACACCACAAACCATTGCCATTGGATGGGCATCAGGTAAGAAGCCATGGAAAAAATGTGCAATTTTTTCGTGTACCATTGTATGGTTGGTAATTGTCGATTTAAACTCGTTATATTGAGCCTTTGTCGGTGCATCACCATTTAATAAAATATAGCAAACCTCTAAATAATCTGCTTTTTTTGCTAGGTCATCAATTGGATAACCTCTGTGCTGTAATACACCCTTGCCACCATCAATGAATGTAATTGATGACTCACATGATGCCGTTGCTAAAAAACCGGGGTCATATGTGAAATAGCCATGACTACCTAATGTACGGATGTCGATTACATCAAAACCGGCACTACCTGAAAGAATCGGTAAGTCAGCGATAACTTTACCATCAATACTGAGAGTGGCCTTCGAATCAGCCATATGTTATTCCCCTATCAAATTCGTGAATCTGACTAAATTAAGGATTTAGTCAGTTTTTATGAATATAAAACTGCACGTATTCTACTTCATAACACCCCCATGAAGTCAATTCAATTATTGTGGGGTAGACTAAAGAATGAAATTTTTAGCAATGAAATGTGACTAATGGTTAAAAATTAGACATAAGCCTTTAAAATAGCAAGAATATTGTCAGTTAAGAAAATTGTAATTAGGTAATATCAGCTATATAATCAAGCTGATCTGGGCTTTATCTTCTCGTTTCTATGTAATTCGTGAAATATTGACTAAGATTTTGGGGGGTTAGTTAATAATTTGGTTATAGAATTGAATTATCAGCTAATAAAAAATAAGTTGAAGGCTCTAAGAGCTCTTTAGGCAAGAATCGTGAAAAAACAACGTCCGGTAAACCTAGATCTAACTACAATAAAAATGCATCCAGCGGCTAATGCCTCTATTTTACACCGAGTTTCAGGTGTTATTATGGTCTTTGCTATTGGTATTTTATTGTGGACTCTTTCATTATCTCTATCTTCTGCACAGGGATTTGAACAAATTCAAGCTTGGCTTGATGGTATCTTTTTCAAATTAATCATTTTGGGTATTATTTCTGCTTTGGCTTTTCATATTTTAATGGGTGTTCGTCACCTTTTTATGGACTTAGGCCATTTTGAAGAATTAGCCTCAGGTAACGCAAGTGCCAAATTTTGTATGGCACTATGGTTTGTTCTCACTGTCGTAGTAGGAGTTTGGTTATGGTAAGCAATGTTGCCACCGCAGGCCGTAATGGTGTGCATGATTTTATATTATTAAGAGCCACTGCGGTTATTCTCACACTCTATACACTATTAATTGCTGGTTTTTTTGTTGTCACTCCAGAAGTTACTTTCGATGCGTGGCATGGTTTCTTTTCCTGTATGAGCGTTAAAATTGCGACATTACTCGCAATAATGGCTCTTGTATTTCATGCTTGGATTGGTGTTTGGCAGGTATTATCTGATTATATTAAACCTGCTTTTTTACGCGGTTCATTACAATTTTTCTTTTCGGTCACGTTGTTAGCATATCTTGCAGCGGGTCTACTAATAGTCTGGGGTGTATAAATGAGCGTTCCAATTCGTGAATTTGACGCCATAGTTATTGGCGCTGGCGGTGCAGGCATGCGTGCTGCATTAGCAATTTCAGAGTCAGGTAAATCTTGTGCTTTGATTTCTAAAGTTTTTCCTACTCGTTCTCATACGGTTTCAGCACAAGGTGGTATCACTGTTGCGCTTGGTAATGCCCATGAAGATCATTGGGAACAACATATGTACGATACCGTTAAAGGCTCTGATTATATCGGTGATCAAGACGCAATCGAGTACATGTGTAAAACAGGTCCCGAGTCTATTATAGAATTAGAGAAAATGGGTTTACCTTTTTCTCGTACGGAAGAAGGTAAGATCTACCAACGTCCGTTCGGTGGCCAATCCAAAAACTTTGGTGGTGAACAAGCCGCTCGTACGGCTGCAGCGGCTGATCGTACAGGTCATGCTTTGTTGCATTGTTTATATCAACAAAATGTTAAAAACAAAACTAACGTATACAGTGAATGGTATGCGTTGGACTTGGTAAAAAATAGTGATGGTGCTGTTGTTGGTACTACGGCTATTTGCATTGAAACGGGTGAAGTTGTTTACTTTAAAGCCCGAGCTACGGTATTAGCAACCGGTGGAGCGGGTCGTATCTTCGCTTCTACTACTAATGCCCATATCAATACAGGTGATGGTGTAGGTATGTCACTTCGTGCCGGCATTCAGATGCAAGATATGGAAATGTGGCAGTTCCACCCAACGGGAATCGCAGGTGCTGGTGTACTTGTAACTGAAGGTTGTCGTGGAGAAGGTGGTTATTTATTGAATAAAGACGGCGAACGTTTCATGGAACGTTATGCGCCAAACGCAAAAGATTTAGCGGGTCGTGACGTTGTTGCTCGTTCAATGATGACCGAGATTCGTGAAGGGCGTGGTTGTGATGGTCCTTGGGGTCCACATATCAAGCTTAAACTCGATCATTTAGGTCGTGAAACTCTTGAAAAACGTTTACCGGGTGTTTGTGATTTATCTAAAACATTTGCTCACGTTGATCCAGCCGAAGAACCTATTCCTGTTATTCCTACGTGTCATTATCAAATGGGTGGCGTACCTTGTAATGTTAATGGTCAAGCATTAACTATTGGCAGTGACGGCAGCGAGAAAATTGTAGAAGGTTTATTTGCCGTTGGCGAAATAGCTTGTGTATCCGTACATGGAGCTAACCGTCTTGGTGGTAATTCATTACTTGATTTGGTTGTTTTTGGTCGTGCTGCAGGTAACTTCTTAGGAACTTACTTAAATGAAACTCAATCGGGTACTGATGCATCAGCGTCTGATTTAGAAGCATCACTTGCCCGTACTAATCGTTGGGAATCATCAACGACTGGTGAAGATCCTGTGCAAATTCGTAAAGACTTACAGCAATGTATGCAGATGAACTTCTCGGTATTCCGTGAAGGTGAAGCGATGGCGCAAGGTATGAAAGAGTTAACTGAAATTCGTGAACGTCTAAAAGAAGCACGATTAGATGACAAGTCTTCTGAATTTAATACGCAACGAATTGAATGTTTAGAGTTAGATAACTTAATGGAAACAGCGTTTTGTTCAGCAAAAGCAGCAAATTTCCGTACAGAATCTCGTGGTGCTCATGCTCGTCAAGATTTCACTGAACGTGATGATGAAAATTGGTTATGCCATTCAATCTACACGCCAGAGACAGAAGATATGACTAAACGTACTGTAAATATGAAGCCGATTCATCGCGAAGCTTTTCCACCTAAAGCACGAGTTTACTAAGGAATATATTGATGAAACAGTTATTTTCGATTTACCGTTATAACCCTGATGTAGACGCTAAACCTTACATGAAGGACTACGAGTTAGAAGTTCCTGAAGGTTCTGACATGATGATACTGGATGCTTTGATTTTGCTTAAAGAGCAAGATGCAACATTGTCATTTCGTCGTTCATGTCGAGAAGGTGTTTGTGGCTCTGATGGTTTGAATATGAATGGCAAAAACGGTTTAGCGTGTATTACGCCGTTATCAGACTTAAAAACAAATAAAATTGTTTTACGTCCATTACCAGGATTACCTGTAGTTCGTGATTTAATCATTGATATGACGCAGTTTTACAATCAATATGAAAAAGTAAAACCTTATTTAATAAATGATGGTAAAGATATCCCTGCTCGTGAACATATACAATCAATTGAAGAACGTGAAAAATTAGACGGTCTTTATGAGTGTATTTTATGTGCATGTTGTTCAACATCATGTCCGTCTTTCTGGTGGAACCCTGATAAATTTATCGGTCCTGCTGGTCTATTACATGCTTATCGTTTTTTAATTGATAGCCGTGATACCGCAACAGAAGAACGTTTAGATGACTTGCAAGATGCTTACAGCGTATTCCGTTGTCACGGCATCATGAACTGTGTCGATGTTTGTCCAAAAGGATTAAACCCAACGAAAGCCATCGGCCATATTAAGTCGATGTTGATTTCTCGCGCAGTTTAATATTCTATTAACTGATTTTATGGAGGTATAACCTCTATAAAATCAGTCATAATAAAATGGAATAGCATGACCTTATTTTTGAGTCGTTTATTTAGCTAAGTTAGGATAGTCTAACAGCTTAAATAAGCATTTTTTTTATTGCTTTTATCCCAGTAAAGGAACAGGCAATGCCCGAAGGTACAATGAAGGCTTGGTTAGAGTCTTCCCATTTTAGTGGTGGTAACACTACTTACATAGAAGAGTTATACGAATCTTATCTGGATAATTCACAATCTGTTTCAGCAGAGTGGCGTGAAATATTTCAGCAACTGCCAAAAATCGAAGGTGCCGATGTAGAATATAGGCATTCTGAAATCCGTGACGAATTCAAATTACTCGCCAAATCACAAAAAACTGTAGTTGTTTCTAGTGGTGGCGATGCAAAACAAGTTAAAGTTTTACAACTTATTAATGCGTTTCGTTTTCGCGGACACCAAAATGCCAATCTCGATCCTCTTGGTTTGTGGCAGCGTGATAGGGTACGAGATCTGCAATTATCACATCATGATTTATCTGAAAATGATTTTGATAAAGACTACAACGTAGGTTCGCTAGCGATTGGTCAAGACACCATGAAGTTAGGTAGCTTATATAAAGCGTTGAAAACTACTTATTGTGGTTCAATTGGCGCAGAATATATGCACATGACTTCAACGGATGAAAAGCGTTGGATTCAACAACGTCTTGAATCTGTGCAATCTCAGGCGGTATTAACGACCACTGAGAAGGAAGAAATCCTTAAAGGGTTGATTGCTGCTGATGGTCTAGAAAAATATCTTGGTGCAAAATTTCCAGGTGCAAAACGTTTCTCACTTGAAGGTGGTGATGCGTTAGTTCCTATGCTTAAAGAGTTAATCACGCGTGCCGGAACACATGGTGCTAAAGAAGTGGTTGTAGGCATGGCTCACCGGGGTCGCCTAAACGTTCTCGTTAATGTTATGGGGAAAAACCCAACCAAATTATTTGATGAATTTGGCGGAAAACATGATGAAATTCTCTCTTCGGGTGATGTTAAATACCATCAAGGTTATTCTTCCGATTTCGTAACACCGGGCGGCAATGTGCATTTAGCACTTGCGTTTAACCCGTCACATCTTGAAATAGTCAACCCTGTAGTAATCGGTTCTGTACGTGCCCGTTTAGACAGACGTAACTGTAATCAAGGTGATTTAGTATTACCTATCACTATTCATGGTGACTCAGCTATTGCTGGTCAAGGTGTTGTTCAAGAAACTTTTAACATGTCACAAGCTAGTGCGTTTAAAGTAGGCGGAACGATTCGTATTGTTATTAATAACCAAGTAGGTTTTACGACTTCAAATCCAGAAGATACTCGCAGCGGCGAATATTGTACTGATATTGCAAAAATGGTAGAAGCACCTATTTTGCATGTAAATGGTGATGATCCAGAAGCGGTAATTTTGGCAACACAAATTGCCCTTGATTACCGTAATGAATTTAAACGTGATGTGGTTATCGATCTTGTTTGTTATCGTCGTCATGGTCATAACGAGGCAGATGAGCCAAGTGCTACTCAGCCGTTGATGTACAAGATTGTCAAAAAACATCCAACACCTCGTCAAATTTATGCTGATAAACTTAATGCAGAAGGTTCAATTAGCACTGCTCAGTCTAACGATTTAACTGCTTATTACCGTAAGTTATTAGATGAAGGTCAGTGTACTGTTGAACAATGGCGACCAATGACAGAACATTCTGTCGATTGGACTCCCTATATTGGGCATGATTGGGATGATGATTACGAGAAAGAAATCTCCGTTGCTAAATTAAAAGAGTTAGCTGGTAAACTTTCAACTTATCCCGAAGATCACCCCGTACATGGCCGCGTGAAAAAGATTTATGATGATCGCGTTAAAATGGCTTCAGGTGAAAAATTACTCGATTGGGGCATGGCTGAAAATCTCGCTTATGCTTCTATTGTTGATTTAGGTCGACGTGTTCGACTTACCGGACAAGACTCAGGTCGTGGCACTTTCTTCCATCGCCATGCGGTATTACATAATCAAGAAGATGGTAGTAAATACTTACCTTTACAAAATATTCGTGAAGGGCAAGGACCATTTGACGTACATGATTCTGTTTTATCTGAAGTCTCAGTTATGGCGTTTGAATATGGTTATACTACAGCCGAGCCGGCGGGTTTAACTATTTGGGAAGCGCAATTTGGTGATTTTGCTAACTGTGCACAAGTAGTGTTTGATCAGTTTGTTAGTTCTGGTGAACAAAAATGGGGACGTTTGTGTGGTTTAACCATGTTACTTCCTCACGGTTATGAAGGACAAGGTCCTGAGCATTCATCAGCCAGACTTGAACGATTTTTACAGCTGTGTGCCGATCATAATATGCAGGTGTGTGTACCATCAACACCAGCGCAAGTATTTAATATGTTGCGTCGACAAGTTGTTCGTCCAATGCGTCGTCCTTTGGTCGTCATGTCGCCTAAATCATTATTACGCCATCCGTTAGCCGTTTCTTCTATAGAAGAACTGTCTACAGGTGTTTTTCATAATGTCATTGGTGAAGTTGATGAAATTGAACCTAAAGGTGTTAAGCGTGTTGTTTTCTGTAGTGGCAAGGTTTATTACGAGCTACTTGAACAACGTCGTAAGAATGAACAAGAAGATGTTGTTATCATTCGTATCGAGCAACTTTATCCGTTCCCAGAGCAAGAGTTGCAAAAAGAGTTGGCTAAATATCAACACGTTAAGCAATTTGTCTGGTGTCAGGAAGAACCACAGAATCAAGGGGCATGGTATTGTTCTCAGCATCATTTTAGAGCAGCTATCCCTCAAGGTACTTATTTGACTTATGCCGGCCGTAAGGCTTCTGCAGCGCCTGCTGTAGGTTATATGTCAGTCCATGTTAAAGAGCAACAAGCGCTAATTAATGATGCGCTTACAGTTGAATAAACTAATTTTACTAGTTTGTAAGTGAAGGAATAAAATAAATGACAACCGAAATTAAGGTTCCCGTTTTACCCGAATCAGTAGCTGATGCAACAGTAGCTACTTGGCATGTACAAGTTGGTGATAAAGTATCTCGAGATCAAAATCTTGTTGATATTGAAACTGATAAAGTTGTACTTGAAGTTGTAGCAACCTCTGATGGGGTAATTACTGAAATTTCTCAAGCAGAAGGCGCAACCGTATTAGGCGAGCAAGTCATTGCGATCCTTAGCGAAGGTGCAAGTGAAGCGGCTACACCAGCAGCTGCTGCAACTCCTGCTCCTGCTGTATCAGCAGGAAAGGTTATCGATATCGTGGTTCCGGTATTACCTGAATCCGTTGCCGATGCTACGGTTGCTACATGGCATGTAGCAGAAGGCGACAGTGTAACCGTTGACCAAAATCTTGTTGATATTGAAACTGATAAAGTCGTACTTGAAGTTGTTGCTCAAGATAGTGGCATCATAGGCAAAATCATTCATGTTGAAGGTGATACTGTATTGGGTGCACAGAAAATTGGTGAGCTTAATGCCGGTGCAAGTGCTGGCGCTTCGGCTCCTGCAGCTTCCGCAGAAGAAGCAATTAGCTCTGACGAATTGGCAAGCCCCTCAGTACGTCGCTTAATGACAGAAAAAGGCTTAACAGCGAATGATGTTAAAGGTTCAGGCAAAGGTGGACGCATTTCTAAAGAAGATGTTGAAGCAGCTGCCAATAAACCAGCCAGTGCACCAGCGCCAAAAGCGGCAACACCAGCTCCAGCAGTACAAGAGCTAGGTGAACGTACACAAAAACGTGTGCCAATGACACGTTTACGTAAAACGATTGCAAAACGTTTATTAGAAGCAAAAAATTCAACGGCCATGTTAACAACGTTTAACGAAGTTAATATGAAGCCTATTATGGATTTGCGTAAGCAATACAAAGATTTATTTGAGAAAACTCATGATACTCGTCTTGGTTTTATGTCGTTTTATGTGAAAGCTGTAACTGAAGCATTAAAAAGATTCCCTGACGTTAATGCTTCAATTGATGGCGATGATATTGTTTATCATAACTTCTTTGACATCTCTATTGCGGTATCAACACCGCGTGGTTTAGTGACACCGGTTTTACGTGACGCAGACCAGTTAGGTATGGCAGGAATAGAAAACGGTATTCGTGAATTAGCGATTAAAGGCCGTGACGGAAAATTATCTATTGCGGATATGACAGGTGGTAACTTCACTATTACAAATGGTGGTGTATTTGGTTCTTTATTATCAACACCTATTTTGAACTTACCACAAGCGGCAATTTTGGGTATGCATAAAATCCAAGACCGTCCTATGGCTGTTAACGGTAAAGTTGAAATATTACCTATGATGTATTTAGCATTATCTTATGATCATCGTTTAATCGATGGTAAAGAGTCAGTAGGTTTCTTAGTAACAATTAAAGAGTTACTTGAAGACCCAACACGCTTACTATTAGATATCTAATTTGTCACTAGACCTCTGAATTTAAAGCCGTATTACTTTGTAATACGGCTTTTTTATGTACAGGATGTACGGTATATCGCGGGTTCATGGATGAACAGAAGCGTGTATGTACAGGCCATTCTTAGGCATCCTGCCTCCATGGCATTAGTGCATCCATGCACGTCGATGTACGGTATGTCAAAATTGCAGGAGCATAATTTTGTGTATGTACAGGCCATTTTTAGGCATCCTGCCTCGATGGCATTAGTGCTTCCATGCACGTCGATGTACGGTCGGTCTTTCTTATAAAAATGTGTTTGAGATAAAAGCTAAGCGCTTGCTTCGATGCAGCTACTATCATGAATTCCTGCATAACAATTGGCCATTGCTCAGGTATTAGCGCTACGTGATAACTTTTGTTTAGCTGCCTATTAAAAAAAAACATCGAATTAGACTATAGTATAAGCGCTAAAGACTTTGTTCTTTAGAGCTTTTGTACTATAATCGGTCAACTTTTTTCGATGCTAATGGCTTTTTATAAAATATTTATAAAGAGTTGTTATCATTTTCATCTACAGATAAATGGATAAAACACCATGAATTTGCATGAGTATCAAGCGAAACAATTATTCGCTGAATATGGTTTACCAGTTTCTGAAGGGTTCGCTTGCGACACCCCTCATGAAGCTGCCGAAGCTGCTGATAAAATTGGCGGCGATATGTGGGTTGTTAAGTGCCAGGTTCACGCTGGTGGTCGCGGTAAAGCTGGCGGTGTTAAGCTAGTTAAATCTAAAGAAGAGATCAAAGAATTTGCTCAACATTGGTTAGGCAAAAACTTAGTAACTTATCAAACAGATGAGCTTGGTCAGCCAGTAGCTAAAATTTTAGTTGAAAGCTGTACTGATATTGCTAACGAATTATATCTTGGCGCCGTTGTTGACCGTGGTACACGTAAAGTTGTATTTATGGCATCAACAGAAGGCGGTGTTGAAATTGAAACCGTTGCTGAAGAAACGCCAGAATTAATTCACAAAGCTGAGATTGATCCATTAGTTGGTCCTCAAGCATACCAAGCACGTGAATTAGGTTTCAAATTAGGTTTAAACCCTACGCAAATGAAGCAATTTGTTAAGATCTTTATGGGTCTTGGTAAAATGTTTACAGATTTTGATTTTGCATTATTGGAAATCAACCCGTTAGTTATTACTGACGAAGGTAATCTTCATTGTTTAGACGGAAAAATTGGTATTGATGGTAACGCTTTGTACCGTCAACCTAAAATCCGTGGTTTTCATGATCCATCTCAAGAAGATGAGCGTGAAGCACAAGCGGCACATTGGGAACTTAACTACGTAGCTTTAGATGGTAACGTAGGTTGTATGGTTAACGGTGCTGGCCTTGCAATGGGCACAATGGATATCGTTAATTTACACGGCGGCAAGCCAGCTAACTTTTTAGATGTTGGCGGCGGAGCTACAAAAGAACGTGTTGCTGAAGCATTCAAAATCATCCTTAGTGATGAAAATGTTAAAGCTGTTTTAGTTAACATTTTTGGTGGCATCGTTCGTTGTGACATGATCGCTGAAGGTATTATCGCTGCAGTTAAAGAAGTCGGTGTTCAAGTGCCAGTAGTTGTACGTTTAGAAGGTACTAACGCTGAAGCCGGTCGTGCAGTATTAGCAACGTCTGATGTTAACATCATCGCTGCTGAATCATTAACTGATGCAGCACTTAAAGTTGTTGCAGCTGCGGAGGGCAAATAATGTCTGTATTAATTAATAAAGATACTAAAGTGATCTGTCAAGGTTTCACTGGTGGTCAAGGTACTTTCCACTCAGAGCAAGCTATCGATTACGGTACACAAATGGTTGGCGGCGTAAGCCCAGGTAAAGGCGGTCAAACGCATTTAGGCCTACCAGTATTTAACACAGTACGTGAAGCCGTAGCGGCAACTGGCGCAACAGCAACAGTTATCTACGTTCCTGCACCGTTCTGTAAAGATGCTATTTTAGAAGCTATCGATGCAGGCATCGAACTTATCGTTACTATCACTGAAGGTATTCCAACTTTAGATATGGTTGACGTTAAAGTTAAGCTTGAGCAAACTGGCGTTCGCATGATTGGTCCTAACTGTCCTGGTGTTATCACTCCAGGCGAAACTAAGATCGGTATCATGCCAGGTCACATCCATTTACCAGGTAAAGTTGGTATTGTTTCACGTTCAGGTACACTTACGTACGAAGCCGTTAAACAAACAACTGATGCTGGTTTTGGCCAATCTACTTGTGTAGGTATTGGTGGTGACCCTATCCCAGGAACTAACTTCATCGACGTATTGGAAATGTTCCAAAACGATCCTCAAACTGAAGCAATCGTTATGATTGGTGAAATTGGTGGAACAGCTGAAGAAGAAGCTGCGGAATATATCAAAGCTAATGTTACTAAACCTGTAGTATCTTACATTGCTGGTGTTACTGCACCAGAAGGTAAGCGTATGGGTCACGCTGGCGCGATTATCGCTGGTGGTAAAGGTACAGCTGATGAGAAATTTGCTGCTCTTGAAGCGGCTGGTGTTAA
>Ga0209396_1000223_pt1 | contig 73399 bp, 60 predicted proteins | sample GOMGulsemesocosm_6_FD_184638 | JGI IMG/M metagenome (GOLD analysis project Ga0209396, IMG submission 184638) | Methane-oxidizing microbial communities from mesocosms in the Gulf of Mexico - GOM8C Gulf of Mexico (SPAdes) (version 2) | ecosystem: Environmental > Aquatic > Marine > Cold seeps... | reverse complement strand
CTACCGCCGACCATTTACCTGAGAACTTAGCCGCAGAAAACAAACATACGCCAATATTGCAAAATCATGGCGAGCAAGACGATGTAGTGCCAATGAGCGCAGGTAAAATGGCACATCAATTATTAGTAGCTGCTGATTATCAAACACAGTGGATATCATACCGTATGCCACATAGTGTATTGCCTGAGCAGCTCAGCGATATTTCAACTTGGTTAGTGAAGACATTATTGAAATAGAAATATTTCTCCTGAAAAAATAAAGCCGACTATTGAGTCGGCTTTATTATTTAGGTACGCATTAGATAAAGATATTAGTTATTCACGACCAATTCAATACTGCTAGTTTCTTGCATTGAGTGTTTGAATAACCCGGCTTCATCATAGATTACTCGATCTTCATAACCACTAAACCAGATAGCTTCAGGATTACGGCCAACAATAGCCACTTGCCCTTTATTATGTGCATCTGCTGCGCCACGTAATAATTTGAAAATAACCACGCCGTGTTCTGTACCAGGTACTCCAGGCATAGGCTCATTGGTAACAGCGACGACTTCAGTTTTTCCTAAGTAATGGGTAATCGATAATCTGGCGTGAGCTTCTACACCCGAAAGACCTTTTTGCGAGTCGTTAAGTAATTTCCATGCCTCTTCAATGGGTAAGTTAAAAGCTTTATGACCAATAATATCACGACCACAAAAGAAGTAATGATTTTCGATACGGTTACGTTTTAATTCCCGTTGCATAATACGAATAGCAGCCGCATCATTGCTGATCCCTTTGATAAATGGTGCTTGGTTTTCTATTGAAATCCAGTTACGGCTTGCCAATTGTGCTACCGCTCGTTGAGCACTTTCAACCCATACTAAGCCGCCAGCAGGATCTTCAATATAATTACCTTGTTCATCTTTTGCTAAGAATTCATCTGGATGATTAAAGTGCACCATCATACGAAAACGAATGCCTGGATACACTGCGTGGAAATCGTCCATCATGGCAAAAAATTCTTTGTCGAAACGATCAGGATAAAATGCTAATTCTTTAGTACCAACACGAATGTTTTCGATACCGGCATCAGCAAGTGCTGAAAACCATTGTGCTAAGTTTTTATTTAGTAGCACCATAGGGTCGCCCCCCGACATCAAAATTTCACGCAGTTTTTCACGCCCTGTTTCTGGATGTTTGCCGCCATTGTCAGCGACAATTTTATTGTGTTCATTAATGTAGGTAACCAATTCAGATATTTGCGCTAAACCTTTACGCTCAGCAGTACCATCGTCACGAGTAATTTCTTTTTTTGCAATTAGCTCTTCACGGTAACAAAAACGACAATGGGCCGAGCACGTTGAAGCCACATAAATAAGACCTAGTTCATATTTATGAATTAAGCCTTCAATAGGACTATAACTCATTTGGTTACCGGGATCTGGCGCGCCTTGCATGTCAAAGGTTTCTGCTGGGCTTGCTTTAACTAAGGTTTGTAGTGGTAAGCTATTTTTTGCTAAATCGTAATAATGACGGGTAATTTTGACAGGCATTCTAGATTCGATATCTTGCTCTGTACCTTTTATAGCGATCAGTGATTTTTTCTCCTCTTCGGAATAAAAATTCAACATATCTTCGGGGGCACGGTCATCAAGAAACTTCTTTAAACCATTGATAATTTGTCGGTCGTGCTTACCATTTTCTACTTTATCTAAAAACGCCTGTGCTTTAGCCGTAGGGATATACTTTTCTGCCTTTGCCATTTTCATTCCTTAATTAAGTCGTGCAACAATGTTAAAGCTATGTTGTTAGCTCATACATAAAGTACCAGCAACATTACAAGCTTAAATAGAAGTGTATGTAATTCAGTCATAGTGTACTATCGAGGCATAGGCTTCAAACGACTTTACCTCACCAACACATTACCTTTGGTAATGTATTGACAATTTAATATGGATTCGACAAATGGCGTTTCAACGAAAACTATTACCAAGTACAAGTATGCTCATGGCGTTTGATGCCTCAGCGAGGACGGGAAGCTTTACTGCAGCGTCGCAAGAATTAAATTTAACGCAAGGTGCTATTAGTCGACAGGTACAAGCATTAGAAGAACAATTAAATATTACGTTATTTATTCGCGAAAAACGCGCGATTCATTTAACCGATAAAGGTCAGGTTTATGCCAAAGAAATACATCAAGCATTACAACTTATTTTAAATGCTTCACTTAATGTTATTACCAATCCGTTAAGTGGAACGCTGAATTTAGCTATTTTACCGACTTTTGGTACGCGTTGGTTAATACCTAGGTTTACTGATTTTTTAGAAAAGCACCCTGATATTACCGTTAACTTTATTTCTAAACTAACACCGTTTGATTTCCACAGTGAAAACTTGCATCTGGCTATCCACTATGGCTCTCCAGACTGGCCAAATACCCAAAGTACTTTTTTAATGGGAGAGGAATCTATTCCAGTATGCTCACCTGAATTATTAAAAAAGCATCCCTTAGATAACATCAAAGATTTACAAAAATTACCACTATTGCATTTAGCGACACGACCTCAAGCTTGGCAAGATTGGTTTTTACAACACCAAGAAAAACCGCCAACAAGCCAAGGAATGCTGTTTGAGCAAGTATCTATTATTGCTAAGGCAGCGACAGCAGAATTAGGTGTCGCTTTGTTACCAAAATTTTTGATTCAAAGTGAACTTGACAAGCAAGAATTAGTTCCGGCTCTCGATTTACCGGTCAGCAGTAGTTTTGGCTATTATTTGGTAACACCAAACGAGCACAAAAAATATCCTCCAGTGGCCGCATTTACTCAGTGGTTGCTAAAAATGGCTAAAGAATAACGTTATTCTTGAATGTTCTTAAGTGGTTTTAGGAAAACTAATAACAATTTCAATGCCTTCACCAAGTGTTGACTGGCATTTTATTTCACCTTTAAAAAGCTGAGTAACCAAGTTAAATACAATATGCATGCCTAAACCACTGCCGCCTTCATTGCGTTTACTGGTCACAAAAGGGTCATAAACTTGTTTTAGCATGCTTTCATTCATTCCTTTACCATTGTCGGCATAAATTATCTGAACATGGGAAGGGGTTTGAAAAAGGGTAATGATAATATTTCCATAATCCGTGTTATCAAAACCATGCTTTAATGAGTTCTCCATAAAATTACTCATAATTTGGAATAAAGCGCCGGGGTAAGTCGTAATAACAATGTCTTCAGAGCCTTTAATATCAACCGTAATATGCTTATCACGAACACCAGTGTCTTTAAATAAAGGTTGGAGAGAGTGATGTATTTCACGGACATAATTAGTGAGGTTTATTTCACGTTGCATTTCAGAGCTTTGGTCTACAGCAACTTGCTTAAAATTACTGATAAGTACATTGGCTCGGTCTAAGTTTTTCAAAACCATCCTATAGCCCTTACTTTGGGCATCAATAGCTTTTTCCAAATCCTTTTGCCGCAAGGTTTTATCTTTTAGCATCTTAGTAACATCGAACAATGAGTCTTGATTATGACTTATTGCGGTAATTGAAATACCTAAAGGGGTATTAATTTCATGGGCAATACCGGCGACTAACCCACCCAAAGCTGCCATTTTTTCACTTTCAATCAAGCTATTTTGCGCGTATTGTAATTGCGATAACGCTTGTTCTACTTTTTCATTTTTTTTCGATAATTCTTGTGTGCGCTCAGCAACTTTTAGCTCTAGCTTTTCATTCAGTTGCTCTAAAGAATATTCATGTTCTTTTAAACGATTTATATCTTTGAAAGCGCCCGCTATTCGTATCGCAATACCTTGTTCATTACGCTGAATAACTTTGCCCTTATCTAACACCCAGCACCAGCTGTTTGTTAAGTCTTTTACTCTAATCTGCATTTCGAAACTATTACTGCCATGAGAAATACATTGCTCAAGTAGATAGCGATAATCTGTTTGCTCTTCAGGGTGAATAAAGCTTCCTAGTGCTTCTCTATTAATTCTGTTCTTTTCTTGCCCATAATCAATACGTGGTACCACACTATGGCGATGCACATGATCATTAACAATATCCCACTCCCATAATTCGTCACCACTTGCCCAAAGAGAATGCTGTAAACGTTGCTGCAATTTACTCATGGTTAAATTTGCACGAAGTACTTTATGGTAAACGCGTTGTCTAATCATCCAAATAAGCACTAAAACCCCGATTAATGTCAGAAGATATAACGCTTTACTTATCGGATTCCACCACCATGATGCTTGTAGCTCAATGGGTAACTTAAAAGTTACAGACTTTTCACCTTGAGCATTTTCAACGTAACTTTCTAATTGATAACGCCCTGGAGGTAGTTTAATTAAATTCACTTCTCTACTTTCATTGTCCATGGGAAGCCATTGTTCTGATAAACCTTTCACGCGGTAGAAGTAATTCAGTTGTTGGTGAGAATAATCAAGTGATGAAAACTTAAATGAAACAATATCTTCTTGAGGACCTAAATTTATTTTTTTAATAAGTTCAGGTTGAAGTGTTGTTTGCTCGGAAATTTTTATTTGATTAATTTTTTTACCTAAAATAGAAACGCCCACTAAATAAAGCTTAGGGACTATAGATTTTTCTCTTATATTTTGTGGATCAAATTGATTAAAGCCGTTAATTCCACCAATAAAGACTTTACCTCGTGGCGAAAACCATCCTGCGCCAAAGTTATATTCCGAATTTTGAATACCGTCCCGTTCATTAAAATTTCTTACTGAAAAGTTTTTCGTATTAACCCTTGATAATCCATTACTTGAACCTATCCACATACTATCAATTTCATCATAAACCATCGCCCAGGTTGCATTACTCGGCATACCATTTTCTTGTGACAGTGTTCGTTCAAGTTGAAAGTTTTTATCAATAATATGAATGCCTGAGTCACTAGCAACCCAAACACGTTGTTGTTCGTCACTGGTGAGAGTGAAATTTATATTTGATAATAAGCCATCATTAACCGTTAACTGCTCCAGTTTATTTTGATGATAACGAAAGACACCCCGGCCAATACTACCAAACCATAAATCATCCCCTTGCACTAACAAGTCACTGATATGTTCAGCCATGTTGTCAAACTCACCTAAAAATGGCTGTAAACTTGTTGTGGTTTTATCATATATTAGTAATCCATGACCTCTTGAACCAAACAACACATCACCTTGATAGACGACACTCATATTGAACCTTAGTGATGGCGCATTGCTATTGTCAGGCGAAAATGATGTCACTTTTTGGCTGTCAAAATCAAACCGTATCACCCCAAGACCAAGCGTAGTAAACCAAACATCTCCTTTATCAAAAATAACACTAGTTATAAAAGCACTTTCTAATAATTTCAAAGCAGGGTAATACTCTTCCACCTTGCTGAATTGTTCATTTTCAAAAATAAAAACACCACGAGAAGTAACAATCCAAACTCTCCCCTGTGCATCTAAGCTAAACCCTCTAACGTCATTTCTTTTTAGCGGTGCTTTCGGGTAACTATATTCATTAATATGGCCAAGTAATTTAACTGTGCTGCTCAAATAGTTAATACCACCTGAGTCAGTCCCGAACCAAAAATTATTTTTAGCATCAACCAGTAATGTTAAAACAATATTGTCGGCCAGACTTTTCAAATTTTGAGGCTGATGAATGTGGCTTTCAACTATTTTCCCTGCATCACTTATGGCAAAGACACCATTATTAGTCGCCAGCCATATATTATCTTTATCGCTAGTAATGTCATTGACCGTAGTATTAAGTATCGGGGAGAGTAAAAGATGAAAACCTTTAACTAATTTTTCATTAATAATTTGGTAGGAATCAACCCAGCCATCATGGCGACCGACGAAAAGCGTCTGGTTGACAATATCGATACTTTTCGTCGACTTTTTGGTAAGTCGCACTAAGGCATTATTTTTATAACTTTGTTGAAAAACGCCATTTTCCGTCGCAAAGTAGACATTAGGGTTTTCACTTTTAATATCTAATATTTGCATTCCTGCGGACTCAGGGTAAGGAGTAACCTGATAATTTTCAAAAGATAAGCTATAAAACCCAAAACCTTCTGTGCCTACCCATACTTTGTTGGTATCACAATCAAGGCTGATCACATTATCATCAGGGATATCGTTATTATACTGAGAAAGAAAAGAGGTGAAAACACCTGAGTAGTAATTATAAACGGTTAATCCTGTACTAGTACCAATCCATAAACTATGCTCGCCGTCATCACATAGCGAGGTAATAAAGTTACCTGCGAGTTGATTTTTTTGAGAGGCTTTCGCTTTATAGTGCGTAAACTCATAACCGTCATAACGATTCAAGCCCCCTTGCGTACCAAACCACATAAAGCCAAGTTGATCTTGTGCCACTGCCAGCACCGTTACTTGGCTAAGACCGTCTTCTTTAGAGTAATTAATCATCGACTGGTTAATATCAGTAAATACAGGCTCTACGAGTGCTTTACTTGTTTTAGCAACTCCAGCAAAGCTTGAAACATTTATAAATAAGAATAAGAGTAAAGCAAAAACCTTCAACAGACACCACCAGACATTTGTCTGCTTTATCGGACAGTAAATTAAATTATAGTACATCCCTAACGTGAAGGCGTAATAACATAGAATTCTATTATTTCTAGGTTAGAGGTCATTACTGATACGTTGGTTATGTACCCATTTGATCTTGAGTTGATACGCTTATTTTTCGTCATGTACCGCTTATTAACGCATTTATCTCAAATCTCCGCTGCGCGATGGCATTATTAACTCGACAATATCCGTTAAATTAGTTGAAAACTTGTTAAAAAATACGATCATAATGAGAATTACTCGTAAACATAAACTAAACTCAACTAGTTACTATTACACCTTGCATGGAAGATAAACTATGGATTGTTCACACAGCAAGATTTTGATCGTTGATGACTATGAATCGAATCAGGTCGCTTTAGCCAATGTTCTACAGCCAATTGATAATGTTACATTGTATTTCGCAAGTTCGGGCAATGAAGCCCTCAAACTATTGATAAACAATTCATTCTCTATTATTCTTCTCGACGTAAACATGCCCGATATGGATGGATATGAAGTAGCTGAATTAATATCGAATACACAAGCCCATCAGCACACACCTATCGTTATGCTAACTGCGCATGAGGCTGGCTCTGAAAACATTCTCAAAGCTTATGACTGCGGGGCCATAGATTACATAACCAAACCCATTGAAGCCCCTATCTTATTGAATAAAGTTAAACAGTTTATTCGTATTGACCAGTTACAGAATCAAACTGATTACTTAAGCTCAGAGCGTGAACTTATTTTAGAAGCTGCGGGACAAGGAGTTATTAAACTCAATGATGCTGGTGAAATTCAGTTTGCAAACTCAAAAAGCCTGCAACTCTTTAATCTGACACGCGAGCAAGTCTTGAAAACGCATTTAAATAAATGTTTTAAGATAAGTCTGTGTGATGATGCCAATACTTTCGATTTATTCAATCAAATTAAAACTCAAGTGTCGAAAAGATCTCTTTATCAGGTTCAGGAAGTCACCCTTATCAGTCAGCAAAAAGATCCTACTTTGATGGAGCTCACTTGTACCTCGGTTCATCAACATGATAATACCGTTTACATCGTTGTATTTCAGGATATTACTAAGCGTGTTGTTATGGAGAATAAGCTAACCCGGCTAGCTAATTACGATCAGCTTACACAACTAGTTAACAGAGCATACTTTAATGAACATATTGAACGGGCAATTTTTCGCTCTCAGCGGATAAAAAGTACGGTTACACTTCTTATGCTAGACCTTGATCAATTCAAGCTGATAAACGATACCTTAGGCCATGATATTGGAGATGATTTACTCAAAGAGGTCGCCACTAGAATTTCCACAACATTGCGTATTAATGATATTGCAGCGAGGTTTGGTGGTGATGAATTTGCCGTTTTACTTGAAGATTGTACATCAATAATCGACGCTGATCAGGTAGCGGCGAAATTAGTAAATTTAGTTGCTCAGCCATTTATTATTCAGGGTAATGAAATTTTCATAGAAACTAGCATAGGTATTGCATCCAGTGAAAACGGTGAAGCTGATCAAGTCACCTTATTAAAATGGGCAGATATTGCGCTTTATGAAGCAAAGTCTGCTGGTAGAAACTGTTATCAGCGATTTATTCAGACAATGTCTGATGAAAGAAAGAAAAAAGCACATATTCAAAGCCAATTGAGACATATTATTGATAATCAAGCGATTAATATTCACTATCAGCCACAATATTCAGTTAGTGAACAAAAAATAATTGGCTTTGAAGCTTTAGCAAGATGGCCAAGTGAAGGCTACGGGACTCAAACAATTTCTCCTGCTGACTTCATACCTATTGCCGAACAATCTTATTTAATTCATGAACTGGGCTTTCAAATACTTAGATCTTGTTGTTTATTACTTTCCACATGGCGATTTGATAATTTAACACAGCATTTAACACTTTCAGTGAATTTATCAGCAAAACAACTTAATGCTCCTGATTTTTTAGATCAACTAAAAATAATATTATCTAGTTATCAGTTTCCTATGAATAAGCTCATTTTAGAAATAACAGAAACCGCGATTCTCAATCGCTCAGCTTCCGTTTTAAATTGTTTAGATGCCATTAAATCTATGGGTGTTGGCTTAGCTCTTGATGACTTTGGCACAGGTTATTCGTCACTTAAATATTTACAAAATTTACCTTTTGATGTAATTAAAATTGATCAATGCTTTATTCAGAATATAGACACTTGTCAAAAAAACAATGTAGTCATTAAAGCCGTTGTTGATATTGCAACAGCTTATAAAATGGACGTTGTTGCTGAAGGCCTTGAGAATGAAGAACAATTGCAAGGGGCTGTAGAACTAGGCTGCGACAAAATCCAAGGTTTTTACTTTAGTAAAGCCGTTAAAAAAAGTGAGATAAATGAATTATTAACTCAGGACTTAACGGGCTGTAAAGTCTATGAAATGTATAAATCTAAGACCTACGCCGCTATGTAATATAATGCTAATAAATTTAATATTGCACGTCTAAGCGTAAAGAACTTAGGCGTGGGCATTGGTTGAATAAAGTTGCTTTTCTTATCAAAAAAATAACACAGTCTGCAAAACTTTAAACACGCTCTTAGGGTATTTACCTTCATCAGTTAGCTCGGTTTTCGTATCAAAAAGTCATAGGTATCATTTAATTGTGGCTTAATTAATACAAGATGTTATTAATTAACGTCATTCCGACACGGGCAACAATTTTCGATAGATTCTTGCTTGTCGATTATGTGTTTCAAATAAATGTTCGATGTTACTAAAGTCTATTGACTCTTTATCACCAAGCATTAAAAACCCTCGATGAATCAAACTATTAGAGAATAAATCTAAAACGGTATTTTGTAATGACTTATCAAAGTATATCAATACATTACGACACAAAATAATATGCATCTGAGCAAAAGAACCATCTTTCATTAAATTATGATGCGCAAAGACAATTCGCTCTTGCAGCTTTTTTGAAAACTTTAATGAACTAGCGTTTCTAATATAATAATCTGCCAATAATTTTTTACCTCCTGCTTCCGTGTAGTTTTGACTATATTCTTCAATTTTATCTAAAGAATAAATCCCTTTTTGCGCTATCTTTAATGAGTTGCTGTTATAGTCAGTCGCATAAATTCGACAACGTTCTAATAAGCCGTTTTCACTCAATAAAATGGCTAAAGAATATGCTTCTTCACCCGTAGCACAACCGGCGTGCCAAATATTGATCGTTGGATAGGTAGCTAGTTTTGGCAGCACTTCTGCACGAAGTAATTTAAATAATTGCGGGTCTCGAAACATACTCGTAACCGTTACTGACATATCTTGCAGAAAGCGGTCAAAAATATAGGTGTCATGTATGACGGCAGGAATAAGTGCACTAATAGACGTTAATTTTTCTCGACTTAAGCAGTTATTAACCCGTCGAGTCAAAGAGGTTCGAGCATAATGTCTAAAATCGTAACCGTAGCGCCGATAAATAGCCTCTAACAATAAATCAATCTCTAGTAATTCTATTTGACTTAATGATGACAGTTTTTTTTGTGCCGCTAAGGATAATTCATTCATTTTCAAGATAATGCTTGTTAGATAATCTGTATAGCCAAACTCTAATCATCGAGAGTAGCCTATTCAAATCAAGTGGTTTAGTTAAATACTCCGATGCGCCGGCTTCGATACATGTGTGCTCGTCTTCAGGCATTGATTTAGCGGTTAATGCAATAATAGGCGTATCTCGATATAGCTTTTTTTGACGGATTATTTTAATGGTATCTATGCCATCTAAAACAGGCATCATGATATCCATTAAAATCAAATCAACGGGTTGTTCCGCTTTATCGAGAATATCTAAGGCGGCCTGGCCATTCTCTGCTTGATATACCACCATACCGGCATATTCTAATACACGTGTTGTTGCAAAGACATTTCTCATATCATCATCGACAACTAAAATATGACGACCAACTAACATTTCACTTTCATCATGCAACATCTGTAAACTTACCTGTTGCGACGTCCTATTTTTCTTTTCCTCATGATGTAAAAGCAAGGCTATTTCATCGGTTAACCTTTCGGCTGATTCAGTTCCTTTTATCACAATTGAAAGTGTATATCTTTGCAGTTCACGCTGTTCATGTTCTGTAACTGGCTGTTCGGTATAAATAATAATAGGAGTCTCACCTACATTATTTTGTTTACTAATTTTTTCAACCAATGGGAGCCCTTTTAAATCGGGTAACTCAAGATCCATAATAATACAGTCAAAAATGTGATATTTAAGAATACTAATAGCTTCTGAGGAAGTCATCGCAAAGGTTAATTTAACCTTTTCATCACTTATTAATGACTGCACAGCTAGCTGGCAATTTTTGTCACTATCAATAATGAGCATTCGTTTAAGATGATCATTAACAGGTGATATTACTTGAGAAACAATCTGATTAAAAATATCACTTTGCACTGGTTTTTTGAGACAACTTTGCGCTCCACATTGCAATATTTGGTCTTCGTTACCATCAGAAATAACATGTATAGGAATGAACCTTGTTTGCATACTGCTTTTTAGGAGCTTTAATATTGATGATATATTGATGTCATTTTTTATTTGGTCAATGACAATCACTGATGGCATAAATTGTTCTGCTAGCTGAATCCCATCTAGCCCCTTATTTGATGCAATCAACTTATGTTTGAGGTCTTTAATAAAGGTCGTAAATTCTTCAAACAAAAAGCGATCATCAGAAATTAATAATACAATAGTATCATTTTCTTCTATTGAATTTCTGTCATCCTCCTCCCATTGATAGCTGCCTAATACTTGTTCATTTTCAATAGTTATCGTTTTTTTCGTGCCCGAAGTGACAACAGCTGACGCAGTGTCAAGATGAGTACAAGGAATGATAATACTAAATGAGCTTCCAATATCTAATTCACTTTCCAGTACCACTTTACCTTTGAGTAAATTAGCTAATTCTTTTGATATCGATAGTCCTAATCCTGTACCGCCATATTGACGGTTAATCGCACCATCAGCTTGTACAAAAGCTTTAAAAATATCATCTTTCTCCCCTTCAGAAATACCGATACCAGTATCTGAAACTGTAAAATTAATAAATTCAGATCTTTTACTATTATCAATAAAACCTTCCTCATTATGAGGTCTCACTGTTAAACAAACACTACCCTGATGAGTAAATTTAAACGCATTCGCCAGGAAGTTTTTTAATATTTGTTTTAACCTAAAGGCATCAGTTTCAATATACTCTGGCGTATCACTCTCAATGATAACAACAAACTCCAAGGCATTTTCTTTTGCTATTCCCCGAAATAATTCTTCAAGTTCGCTGCATAGCTCTTTTATACTCGCTCTATCGATATTAATATCAAGCTTACCTGCCTCAACCTTTGATAAGTCCATGATATCATTTATTAATATCAACAACGAACGACCGCTTTTATGAATTACTTGTGCCTCTTGTATTTGTTGTTTACTTAAATTACTCGTTTTGTTTTCCGCTAATGACTGAGATAAAATGAGTAGGCTATTTAATGGCGTTCTTAATTCATGAGACATATTTGCAAGGAATTCTGATTTATACTGACTAGCTTTATATAGTTCCTCAGCTCGGCTTAAGGTTTCTTTCTGTGACTTAAGCAATGACGATGATTGAATTTCTAAAAGCTCTTGTTGCTCTTCCAACTCTTCGTTATTAGATTTTAACTCATCGCTTTGCTGGCGGAGCTCTTCTTCTGACAATTTTAATTCTTCTTCAGAAGCTTTTAATTCTTGTGTTTGCTCTTTGAGGTCAATATTACTTTTCTGTAACTTTTCGTGCTGCATTTGCAAGTCAAGCACATAGGTTTTATTGAGTTCTAACAAGCTACTTTTAATTTCTCGAGATTTAGCCGTGTGGAACGCAACAGCAATAATCGGCGTTAATTCTTTCATCAACAACTGATGGTCGAGGTTAAAGCGACCAAAAGAAGAAAATTCAATAACAGCGATAGCTTGCTCTTGCCATATAATAGGTATTAACAATAAAGATCTGGGCGTCGCTCGGCCGGTACTCGATGATATTTTAGTATATTGCAGAGGAATATTTTCAGTGATAATACTTTGTTGATCTTTAGCCGCTTGTCCTACCAGCCCTTCACCTAGTTTAATTTTTACTGGTGGTTCTAACTCAATAGAACCTGCATACATAGCAATATAATCATATCCCGTATCACCATCAAAAACATATACCGTTGCTTGACTAGCACTAAGTTTGGGGGAAACGTAACTGAGCAAGTTGTGACCAAGTTCTTTACTTGTCTGCTCTCCATTCAAACACTTATTTAACTCATTTACTGCTTCTTTTAATATCGCATTAGATTTTATTTTAAAAGCAAAGTTATTCTGCTTAATAAATGATAAAGCAACGGAAATAAAAATGAGTAATGAAACCAAAATCATAATCCACAATAAGGTGCTAAAGCGTTCTTGTGAAGCAAGTAACGTCTTATCTAGCGGGATAATAACTTCTAAAACCCCCCTAACATCTCCAATCACCCAATCATCTTTTGGCGTAAATTCATGAGAATTGTGACAGCCGACACAACTTTCCCTCATTAAATCTGCTTTCGCAAATCTAAGTACATTTTCATTTTTATAAAATTCAAAGCTAGAATAGCTACCCGTTGGATTTTTACTTAAATACTGCCAAGCTTGTTCGGCGAACTTATCTTGTAAACCGCCACCTTCGCTTCGCCATGGAAAGGGGTAAGGGCTATATAAGCGGGTATCTGCACTGTTATCGTCATCACTAATCCCCTCTCCTAATAAAATAGTTAAAGTTGCAGGCAACGGCACCGCATTATCCTTACCTTTATAGTCATGAGTCACTTCAATGTTATTCTGACTCAATTTGTTCACAACCTCTGAAGTATACAAGGTTCTAAATTCTTCTAGTGCTTTGACATAAACTTCAGCATTGTGCAAAGTGGATTCTTGGCTAATTTCAGCACTTAATTGTTCAAAATATTTATACAGCCCGATAGAGGTAAGAAAAATCATAATTGCTAACACAGTCAGAAAACCTATGATGTTTTTTCTAGATTGGGCTTTTAACTTACCATTAGAAATACTTGGCATAAAAATATCCTTATTAACCTCATAACGAAACAACCTTGTTGAGATATCAATTTCATCGACTAAATATATAATCGACTTAACTTATCTTAAGCCTAGTTTTTAAAAGGTTCAATATTTGAGCGATAAATTACCAAATAACTTTATGACGAATATAAAAAAAGCTCCGAGGTTACCCTTGGAGCTCAGTAAACAAGCTGATGAATGTATCGTTAGTTTCCCTTTTAAAGTTTAACCGCATTAATTTCAGCTTGGTCATTATCAAGGGCTAATTTATAACCAAATGACACATGGTGATAACGAGCGCTTGAATAATCATCGTGTATCGCAAAACCGAAGTTATACACTTTGCCCGCATCAATACTAACATCGCCTGTATTGTCTGATTTTAGCTTACGCTTAATAACCACAGACCATGTACCATTTTTTAATGAAGCTTCTACTTCAGCACCTTGTCCACCGTGCATATTTCGCTCAGCTAACAATTGACCGTCTTCAACTTCTTTGGTACCTGATTTATAACGAACAATATCCATGTACTTGCTTTCAGCTACTGCTGCGTCAATATCGCCTTGGTCTTTTAATTTATCCCAACCACCAAGCGCTTTACCACCACGACCTTTCAGTTCAAGCTTAGTACGCGACTCTTTCAAGTATTTAGTAACACCTGAATTTAAGTTTAAGCGTTTAGCAATCTCGGAGGCCATCAGTACTTCTTTTGCTGGTGCATAAGGCATTGAGTTAGCGTCAGCATGACATGATGCCCAACAACCTGCACGATCAGCATATTCAACATCATCAGTTGCTAGCATAAACGCAAGTTTCATTGGGTTTTCGGGGTCCATTTTTCCGCCATCAACAAACGGTACAGCTGCATGCTCGCCTTCAGACCAGCTAAATCTCAAGTATAAATTTTCACTGTCATGGCTAGCATCTATAGTTACCGGGAAACTACCACGTTTTCCTGGAATGACGTTTGGTTCAAGTTTCTTATCACTTTCACCTGAAACAATGTTCTGGCCGATATCAGCAACTTCTTCACCATGACAATCAATACAACGATCACCTTTGGTAAAGGCACGTTTACCGCCATGTCTTCGGCCTAATATCCATTCTAATGAAGCGGTACCTGGGTAAAACACGCTTATATCAGTAGACTTTGCTTTTGACCAATCGACATTAATGGTACTCACTGAACTGTCTGTGGTAGCTTTTTCACTTGTTGCTGATTTGGCTGTAGAACTTGCCCCTGCAGTTGCTAGCGCTTCTTGTACTGCTTTTTCTATTTTTGCATCAACTTTTACTTTTTCAGCAAGCTTTTCAGCTTTTAATTCAGCAGCTACTTTCGCTTCTTTAGCCTCAACCCGAGCTAAACCATCAAGATATAATTGTGGTACTTCACGAATATATTCTGGGTTTGGCGCTTCCAGTGCTTCTAAAGCTTCATCAGATAATTGATTTCTCACACCGTGATGAGCAATACCTTTGTGGCAATCGATACAGGTTTGTCCTGTTTCAAAAGCATTTAAGTGTTGCTTACGAGCACGAGGTTTTTGATATTCTGGATTCATTGATTCAAAGTTATGACAGTTACGACATTCACGTGAATCAGTAGTTTTCATCGCTTTCCAAACACTTTGTGCCAGTTCAAAACGATGCTCATTGAATTTTTCTTTGGTGTCTAATTTACCCGTTAACCAAGAAAAGACTTCTTTAGATGCTTGAATTTTACGAACTACTTTGTGGATCCAAGGTCTAGGTACGTGACAATCAGGACAGCCTGCTCTTACGCCTGTTCTATTTGAAAAATGTATGGTTGGTTTATATTCCTGATAAACATTGTCTTCCATTTCGTGACAACCGATACAAAATTCGGTGGTATTCGTTGCTTCCATGGCTGTATTGAAACCACCCCAAAAAACAATACCGACAACAAAGAAGAGCACTGCTCCGGCTACCGTTGTACCAAGTATTAGTCGACGAGACCAAAAGCTAGGTTTATTTATTGTGTTATTTACCATAATTAACTCGTACAGAATAAAGCGAAAATTTAACAAAAAACGCGAGTACAACAATTGCTGTACTCGCAATATCAGTCGACTGACTAATTAAGTTTTGTGGTTCATTCGATTATGAACGTTAAACTTACCTGTAGGCGTTGTTAAGCCTTTAATGCGATGTAACTCTTTAAGCGTTTTCGCATCATAAATTACAATCTCACCAGTAGGGTTTCTAGCATCTTTACGATTCCAAACTGATACCCAAACTTCAGTACCATCATCGTTGAATTCCATGTGAAGAGCCGCTTTACCTGGCTCAGTTGTTACACGGATAGTCTTAACGATTTCATGAGTATCTTTATCAAATACTTGCACTGACTGTTGAACTTCTGGCTCTGGGTGCTTAAGTTGATCAGCCCAAACATATTGCGAAGTTTCGTGGGTACGGATGAATGCACCAGCACCATCTGTTTCTACTTCATAACAAAGTTTCCATGCTTTATCTGGATGACCCATAGGGTCGTTACCCCAAACAGACACTAAACCAACACCTAAGTGAGTTGTGCCGCCAACTGGACCACATTCTTTATCAATCCAGTTAGCGCCTGGACCAGGATGCGGTAATGCATCAACTTCGATCATTGCTTCTAACTTACGTTCGATAGTATCAACAACAACCATTTTGTTTGATGCGTTAGCAGCAATTTGGAAGTAACGACCTGAAGGGTCGAAGAAACCGTCATGCAAGAATTCTGCTGAAGCAATACTGGTAATAGTTAAGTTATCTAAGTCGGTATAATCAACTTGTAACATTTGACCGGTTTCTTTAACCGCAACGATAAATGAAGAGGTTAAAGGCGAAGTGTAAATAGCAGCTACACGTGCTTCATTGATGAATTCACCTTTAGTATTGTAGCCACGAGTAGATACAACTTTGAGTGGATTCAAGGTTAGAGCATCCATAATAACGAAATGCGCAGGCCAGTAACCACCAGCAATTACGTATTTTCCATCACCAGAAACAGCGATATCACGAGCGTCATAAGCCATTTTAGTTTCAGCAACTAACATTTTGTCAGGTGTTTGCCATAAATCGATTTTGTTAACTTTACCGTCACGGCCAATGGTGTACCAAAAACGACCAATATCCTTTGCATGGTCTACTTTATGATGCTCAGTACCTTTAATTACATGTACTGCGTAGCCAGTATCTAAGTGCGCGATAATTTTCTTAGTATCGCCATCAATAATTGCCGCAGTACCTGCATCACGTTCGATAACAACAAAAAAGTTTTTCCAATTTAAACCATGCATTGGCTTGGTTGGGTAATCTTTCGGTGCAACATACTCTTTAGTATGTGAACGCATTTGCTCTAAAGACATTTCTGGTGGAACAGGTGGTTCCATTTGGATGAAAGTTGCCATGTTGGTAATTTCTTGTTTAGTAAACAAGTCATCAAAGTTGTTCATGCCACCTTCAGTACCTAAAGAGATAATTTTCTCTAAACGCTTTTGACCTTTTTTCATTGTGCTTTTAGGTTCTAAGTTTTTACCAGTAGCGCCTTTACGCAAGGTACCATGACAACCAGCACAGCGCTGAAAGTATTGTAGTTTTGCTTTCTCATAATCAGCTTCAGCCAAAGTAGGTTCAGTTGCTGATACAGACATGCTAAGTCCAGTTGCAGCCATACCAATAGCTAAACCAAGTGCTGAAAGGCCATACTTAAATGTTTTCATCGATTATTCTCCAGATATTACGAGCTTCATGTTTTAGATAAGTGTTTAATATTCATTCATCTAGTTTTATTTTTATTACTATTTCTATCATCAGCTTTAAATTTAAAGCCATTAACAGAACGAGTAATAATCAAATTCATCGTTGTAAACGCTCTGGGCTGAGCACTTTATTTTGGTATTACCTTTAAAATGTAACTTGAAAATTCATTGCAAGAAAAAGGGCTAGTCCAGTAAACAAATGTAACTATTCATTACTTTAGGAATAAATAACCTGATTCAGATCAAGTTTTAAAAGTTTTAGAACGGAATGAATTTGCAACTTGATCAAGGTCAACAAACCAAGCATTTTTAAAAGACTTACCTAATTTTCGTATTAGAATCACAATAGAAAACTAGCACTTCACCACATTAATTTTATGGGTATTACTTATGAATAACCGCAGTAAATCTTTAATATATGCCGCCATTATTGGCTTGATTATTGTTGCCATTTTTTTGGGATTTTTATCAAGTATTACTAATCCAATTTCTTGGATACTGATTGCCGTGTTAGCACTTGTGCCAATGGTCTATAAAAAAACCGCTCAAAGTAATCAAATGTTATGGAAAGAAGAATACAGTGTCGGTATTGAAAGCTTAGATAATGACCATAAAAAATTGATCAACTTGCTCAATCAATTCACTACCGCATATGATTATGCCATGAGCGAAGACTTCGAACGTGAAGCGCTTAATGACTTGATCGCTTATACCAAGTATCACTTTGACAGAGAAGAGCAGTTATTAGATGCTAATAATTTTATTGGTGTTGAGGCGCATAAAAAGCAACATAGAGCGATGATTGCTCAAGTAGAAAGTTTTGTGACTTTATATGATGAGAAAGGCCATGACGCACTAACAGAAGTGAGTGGTTTTTTACAACAGTGGTTGATTAATCACATTAATGGCACTGACAAAGAATACACCCAATGTTTAACAGACTGTGGTGTAAAGTAAGGAAAACTCTTTCTAGAAGCCACCCCGGTGGCTTTTTTACTGTCTAAAAATCAGTAAAGTGAAAACTTTCCTTTTAGCTGATTTAAATCAAAAAACATCAATCAATGTTTACTAAAGCATGATCCTCGACAATAAAGCCCCTACAGATCTCATGATATTGTTTGACCACTTTTAAAATACAGCCGTAAATAAGGGGCAGGTAAAATGAATAAATTAACCCGATTAATTTTTCTCGCTGTTCTGTCGTCTCAAACATTCTTTTTTTCTTCGGTTATTCAAGCGAAAGAACCTCAGTTAGCCAAAGTGCTTACAGAACAACGTAAAGAACAGCTTATTCATATGGTTCAACAAGACTGCGGTTCGTGCCACGGCATGACCTTAAAAGGCGGTTTAGGTCCTGCGCTATTACCTGAAGATGTAAAAGATAAACCGCTTTTATTTTTACAAAACACTATTTTATATGGCCGGGCTGGCACCGCAATGCCGCCATGGAGAACTATTTTAACAGAACAAGAAGTCTTGTGGATCAGCCAAGGTTTACAACAAGGCACCTACATTAAAAGTAAAGGTATTATCAAACCAAATAATGAACAAAAAGTTCAAGGATATTCTCATGAAAAATAGCGCTATTTTCAGCTCTCCTGCCATTAGCTTAAAAGTTATTATTAGCAGCTTAATACTGGCTACCCTCGCCTCTTGCAGTCAAAATATTACGCAAGAAAAGGATCCTGACCTAACACCTGATGTATCAAAAGAACAACCAAACACATTACGCGCAACAGGTGATATGGGCGTGATTATTGAACGCGCTACCGGACAAGTAAAAATAATTAATCATAGCAATAAAACAGCACTGGCTGAAATTGACGGCTTAGGTGATTTGTCACACGCTTCTATCGTTTTCTCCCGTGACCAACGCTACGCTTTTGTTTTTGGTCGCGATGGTGGTTTAACTAAAATAGATATATTAAAAGACAAAATAGCCAAACGTGTTATTCAATCGGGAAATAGTATCGGCGGAGCGATTAGTCAAGACGGAAAACTTGTTGCCGTATCAAACTATACCCCCGGCGGCGTTAAAGTATTTAATACTGAAACCTTAGAGATGGTTGCCAATATTGAAGCCACTATAATACCTAGCAAAGGGCTGACTAAAAATGGTAAACCTTATCGCTCAAAAGTGGTTGGCTTAGTAGACGCACCTAATAATAAATTTATTTTCAGCTTATTCGATTCCAATGAGATTTGGATTGCTGACTTTTCGACGGGCTTAGCCAAAGAAGATATAAAAATCACCAAGTTTACCGACATAGGTTCATTTCCATACGATGCCTTAATCAGCCCTGACGGTCGTTTTTATATCGCCGGATTATTCGGTGAAGACGGGATGGCACTGGTAGATTTATGGCATGTTGAAAAAGGCGTTAAACGTATATTAGACGGCTATGGTAAAGGTGAAAAGAAGTTACCTGTTTATAAAATGCCACACCTTGAAGGTTGGGCAATGGCGGGCGATTATGCTTTCGTTCCTGCGGTTGGCCAGCATAAAATATTAGTGGTCAGCACTAAGACATGGCAACAAGTTGCTGAAATACCGGCACATAGCCAGCCTATTTTTGTAATGGCACAACCTGATAGTCGTCAAATCTGGGTGAATTTCGCTTATCCTGATAACAACACCATTCAAGTATTTAACACCGAAACATTTAAGCTCGTTAAAACACTAGTACCTGGCCCTGCGGTTTTGCATATGGAATTTACTCCTCGTGGTGAACACGTATGGATGTCTGTACGCGATAACAATGAAGTACAGATTTACGATACTCAAACCCAAACGCTATTAAAAACGTTATTGATGAAAAGCCCAAGTGGTATTTTCTTTACCAATCGTGCTCATAAAATAGGGCTTTAATAATGTTAACTGAACAAAGTTCAAGTGCACTTAAGCTATCCAACTTACAGCAAGCGATTATAAATAATTTTCAGAAAGGATTTCCGCTTTGTGCTCAGCCTTATCAAGCCATTGCTCAATTACTTGATACTAGTGAGCAGCAAGTTTTATTAGCGGTTGAAGATTTAAATGAACAAGGAGTGTTATCACGTGTTGGCCCCGTTTTTGACCATAAAAAAGCAGGGGCGAGTACTTTAGCCGCTATTGCCGTACCACCAGAAAAACTCGACAAGATAGCAAATATCGTTAACCAATTTGAACTAGTAAATCATAACTATGCTCGCGAAGCTTATTCCAAGGAACAAAAGTACAATTTATGGTTTGTAGTTACAGCAAGCGATCCAATGGCATTAGCTGAAACGTTACAAGAAATAGAATTACTTACTGGTTTGCCTATTTTAGTACTTCCCATGGAAGCGTCTTATCATATTGATTTAGGTTTTAAAATTAACTTTACTAAGCACAAACTAAACTCAGTAGAAAAGAAAAGCCTTGATAAAATAAAGAGACCAGTAACGATAACCGATAACAGCGAATACTTAAACCAAGTTCAAAAAGACTTACTGCGCGGGATGATAGAAAAGGGCCTACCAACAACCGCACAGCCTTTTAATGAGATAGCTAAAAAACTTAACGTTATTCCCTCTCAAGTAATTAAACAGATCACGCAATGGCAACACAACGGCTTAATTCGTCGCTTTGGTTTAGTGGTTAAACATCGCAAGCTAGGTTTTAACGCGAATGCCATGGTGGTGTGGAATATTCCTGATGAATTTGTCGATATTATTGCTGGGCAATTATCAAGCTTTGATGAAGTGTCTTTATGTTATCGCCGCCCTCGTCGTTTACCTGATTGGCATTACAATCTTTTTTGTATGATCCACGGTACCGACCGTGATGTGGTTTTAGCGCAAATAGCTAAAATAACCCAACAGATAATTCGTGAAAATAGTCATCTGTGGTATTTAGCTGAACACTTGCAGCAAGATATTCTCTTTAGCACCAAAGCTTATAAACAGCATGGTGCTCGCTACAGTAAACAAAAAAACAAACAAAATACTCAAACCGTAAAAGCAGCATTAGCTGAAAAGGATCGTGCACATGGATAAATCTAGCACCACAGTGGTGGCAGAGCTGTCATCACTTGATAAAGGACTACTCAACTTATTGCAGCATGGCTTGCCCATATGTGAACGCCCTTTTCATCAAATAGCGCAAGAGCTTAACAGCACTGAAAATGTCGTTATTGAACATTTAAATCAATTACTTGAAAGTAAAATACTGTCTCGCTTTGGCCCTATGTTCGATGCTGCTTGTTTAGGCGGTGCCTTTACACTTGCAGCACTTAGTGTTCCCGATGAAGACTTCGAAAACGTGGCAGAACAAGTCAATAACTTTGAGCAAATTGCTCATAATTATCGTCGTGACCATGTTTTTAATATGTGGTTTGTTATTGCGACAGAATCTCAAGAAGAGATTGATCACGTGATAGAGAAAATTGAAGAGAAAACTCACTTATCCGTATTAAACACACCAAAATTGGAGGAATTCTATGTCGGTCTCTACCTCCCCGTCTGATGCCCTAACACCATTAGAAAGACAATATATTTTACTCACCCAGAATGGTTTACCCATTGTTGCTAAACCTTATCACTGGATTGCTGAGCAACTAGAAATTAGCATTGAACAAACTTTAGCATTAACCCAAGACTTTAAAGAACGTGGCATTATTCGACGCATTGCCGCTGTACCTAATCATTATAAATTAGGTTATACATTCAATGGTATGACGGTATGGGATATTGACGATGAGCAAGCTTCAAAATTTGGTGACGCTGTTGGTAAGCTCCCTTTTGTCAGTCATTGTTATTTACGACCGCGCCATTTGCCCAACTGGAATTACAATTTGTTTGCCATGGTACACGGGAAAACCCCAGAAGAAATTCAGCACTATCGAAGCCAGATCAAAGAACTACTAAAAGAGGTATTAGTGACGCGCAAAAGTGATGATGCAAGTCAAAGTATCCCTACTCCAAGTAATGATATGTTAACCAGCACACAAATACTGAAAAAAACGGGCTTGCGATTAAAACGCAAAACCGCTTCAGCAAGCTAATAAAGGCAAAGTATTATGTTTAGAATTTCACAATTACTCAAAACGTTTCATGACGATGTTCCTGCGCCAACACCACAAGAAATGGCCAGAAAAATGCCAGGTCCTGTAGTTATTTGGAATTTGATCCGCCGCTGTAATTTACAATGTAAACACTGCTACTCAACGTCTTTAGATATTGATTTCAAAGATGAACTAACAACTGAAAAAATCAAAGCTACCATTGACGACTTAAAAGTTGCTCACGTTCCTGTGCTTATTCTTTCCGGTGGTGAACCTCTATTACGTCCTGACATTTATGAGATTACTGCTTATGCAAAAGCGAAAGGCTTTTATGTTGCGCTTTCAACTAACGGCACGTTAATTAACGAAGAAAACATCGAAAAAATTAAAGCTGCCGACTACCAATATGTTGGTATTAGTATTGACGGCTTAGAAGAATTTCATGATGAATTCCGTCGTCAAAAAGGCAGTTTCAAAACCTCGATGCACGCCATTAAGTTGTGTAAAGAAGCAGGTATCAAAGTAGGTATGCGCTTGTGCTTAACCCGCGATAACTTTAAAGACTTACCAGCAATGCTGAATTTAATGGAAGAGTACCAGGTAGACAAATTTTATTTATCGCACCTTAACTATTCTGGCCGTGGTAAACGTAGCGCTGAAACTGATGCAATGTTTCAAATGACCAAAGACGCGATGGAATTATTATACGAGCGCGCTTATTCGCATATTTTTCAAGGAATTGAAACTGACTTTGTTACCGGTAACAACGACGCAGATGGCCCATTTTTATTACAATGGGCCGAGAAAAAATTTGGTAAAGCGTACTCAGAACAACTTAAAAACTTACAGCAACGCTTAGTTATGTGGGGCGGTAATGCCAGTGGCGTTAACGTGGCGAACATTGATAATACCGGCACTATTCACCCAGACACTTACTGGTGGAATCATCCGATTGGCAATGTAAAAAAAGAACTGTTTTCTGATATTTGGCAAAATACCCAAGACGAGTTGATGTTAGCTTTTAGGCAAAGTCCACGTCCGGTAAAAGGTCGTTGTGCACGTTGTAACTACTTAAACATTTGTGGTGGTAATACCCGTACTCGCGCTTTTGCTCAAACGGGAGATGCTTGGAACGAGGATCCAGGTTGTTATTTAAATGATGCTGAAATTGGGCTTTGTAGCATTGAGCAATTAGCTCAACAAACACAGCCAGAAAGCACCATTCAATTTGTCGAGGTTTAACGCTAGTAGACATTGATAAAAGCATTATTTAAATTCCTGAGCAATATAAATGTACTAAGTATCAACAGATTAAGAAGAAACGATTATGACAAAATTACAACAACCAACTTCCGTAACCTCACGTGTTAATTCACATGGAAAATCTCAGCTTCGTGCCGGAGAAGTCGCGTTAGTAGGATCTGGACCTGGTGATGCCGAATTACTCACCATTCGTGCGATGCGCTTTATTGAGCAAGCAGAAATTGCTATTTACGATCGTTTGGTTAGCGACGAAATCTTAGCGTTATTACCTGAAAACTGTGAACGTTTTTATGTCGGTAAAGAGCAAGCAAAACATTGCGTACCACAAGACAAAATCAACCAAATATTAGTCGACCAAGCTAAATTAGGTAAAAAAGTTTTACGCCTAAAAGGCGGTGACCCCTTCATTTTTGGCCGTGGCGGTGAAGAAGCCGAATTCATGCTACAACAAGGGGTAAGTTGCCATATTTGCCCGGGCGTTACCGCTGCTTCTGGCTGTACGACATATGCAGGCATCCCATTGACTCACCGTGGTGTCGCACAAGGTTGTACTTTTATTACCGGCCATATGCAAAATAATGGTCAACTCAACCTGCCTTGGCAAAGTTTGACATGTCCAACACAAACGGTCGTTTTTTATATGGGCATTAATACTTTACCGAAAATTACTGAGCAGCTGATAAAACACGGTAGAGACATGAATACCCCAGCAGCGCTGATTCGAAAGGGCACACAGCCAGAGCAACGCACTTACCGAGGCACTATTGGTAATTTAGCCGCGTTAGTTGAACAACATAACATTACCCCGCCAACGCTCATTGTTATAGGCGATGTCGTTAATCAATTAACAACAAAGCAATTAACCACGCCGGGGTTTTTAGATGCTAACGATTATGTTGAAAAAGAAATCATTGCTGAAGTCATTGAAAAAATAGCGTAAATATTAGCAATAATTTTAGATAACATTATTAAAGAGCAATGTTAGGGAATACGTCACTAATGAAAAAAATCAACTTTCTTTTTACTGTCTTCGCTTCGCTAACATTTTCAGTAATTAGCTCAGCGAATAACAAAGAAGAAAATACTGATAAACAAGCGAAAGCGCTATATAGCGAACATTGCCAAAGTTGTCATGGCGTAGAGCGATTAGGTGCTATGGGTCCAGCATTATTACCCGAAAACTTATCTCGTTTGCGCAAACCCAAAGCGATAAAGGTGATTAACAACGGCCGTATTGCCACTCAAATGCCTAGCTTTAAACAAAAACTTAGCACCACAGAAATAGCACAACTTGTTGAATACATATATACCCCCACCACAGCTGCATTGAAGTGGAATATTAATGATATTAAAGCCAGTAACATTGCTCATTTCGATCAACAAAAGTTAGGTAATAACCCCGTATTTAACGCAGATTTAATGAACCTGTTTATTGTTGTTGAATTAGGTGACCATTCGGCCACTTTATTAAACGGCGATACTTTTGATCCCATTGATCGCTTTAAAACTCGCTTTGCATTGCATGGCGGGCCTAAATATTCACCCGACGGCCGTTATGTCTTTTTTGCTTCTCGCGATGGCTGGATCAGTAAATATGATATCTACAATTTAAAAACCGTCGTTGAAGTACGCGCGGCTATCAACACCAGAAATATTGCGATATCAAATGATGGTCAACATATAATTGTTGGAAATTACCTACCTAACAACGTAGTAATACTAAAAACCAGCGACCTATCGCCGGTTAAAGTGATTGATGCCATAGATAAAAATGGCGTAAGTTCTCGGGTTAGCGCTGTTTATAATGCCCCGCCACGTCACAGTTTTATCGTTGCATTAAAAGATGTCAAAGAAATTTGGGAAATTCCCTACAGTGATAAAGGCGGCGTTGAAGTATACAAAGGTTGGGCACACGATTACAGAAAAGACAGCGGTGAAGGAAAACTAGAAAACTGGAAAATGGACGATCCCTTCCCTATACGCCGCATTGAAACTGACGATTTTATAACTGACTTTTTCTTTGACCCCGAATACATCAACTTAATAGGTACTGCAAGAAACAGCCATAATGGTCAAGTAATCAACTTAGATATCAAGAAAAAAGTGGCCTCTATCGCCCTAACAGGAATGCCACATTTAGGCTCAGGTATCACTTGGGACTATCAAGACAAAGAAGTATTTGCCTCTCCTAACATTAAGGAAGGTAAAATCACCGTTATCGATATGGAAACCTGGCAAGTTATCAATGAAATAAAAACCCAAGGCCCCGGATTTTTCATGCGTAGCCATAATAATTCACCTTATGCATGGGCTGACGTTTTTTTTGGCCCCAATAAAGAGAAAGTCCATATTATTGATAAAAGTACTTTAGGAATAGTGAAAACTATTGCACCCTCACCCGGTAAAAACGCTGCCCATGTTGAGTTCACTAAAGACGGTAAGTATGTATTATTAAGTGTCTGGGATGAAGACGGTGAATTAATTGTCTATGATGCAAACACCTTAGAAATAGTCAAACGAATGCCAATGAAAAAGCCATCGGGGAAATATAACGTTTATAACAAAACCCATTATGAGCGTGGCACCAGTCATTAACCGTCAAATATAAGCCTTAACGTTGCGAAACATTAAGGCTTTCGAGATCATTCCCCCTCTCGATTTCATATTAACTTTTAAACTTCGCAATTCTTTAGGTTTTTAAGTTTATTAGCTATACCTAACATAAGGTTTATTAATCCTAAGTTGGCCATGGCATTATCATTTCTTAAGCAAACAGAAAAACCATCACTTCCTCCTTGGAAAATCGTGATTGTTGATGACGAAGAAGATATTCATACCATCACAAAGATGGCGTTAAAGCGTTTCACCCTAGATGAAAGAGGCTTAACCTTCATACATGCTTATTCAGCTGAACAAGGCAAAAAAGTGTTAACCGAAGAAGACGATGTTGCTTTAGTTTTTTTAGATGTGGTTATGGAAACTGATGACGCCGGATTAATGCTCGCAAGATGGCTGCGAGAAGAGATAAAAAACCACTTTACTCGCATCGTGCTACGCACGGGGCAACCTGGGCAGGCTCCTGAAGAAAAGGTAATCGTTGATTATGATATTAACGATTACAAAGAAAAAACCGAGCTCAATAGAACCAAGTTATTCACCACAGTATTTACCGCATTACGTGCCTATCGCGATATTATAAAGATTGAAGAAGCACGTATTTATCAAGAAATTTATCGTTCCGGTCTAGAGCGTGTTATAGCTTCGACAAGCAATGTTTTAGAACAACGTACCTTACAACAATTTTTCAGCGGATTATTACAACAAGTCGTCTCTTTATTACGTAATGACCAAGCAAGTGCGCTATTACAAATAACAGGGATTGGCGCAATCTATTCTGAAAATGACTACCGGATCGTTGCGCAAATCAGTGATGATAGTGGCGACGACGCCATTGATTGTGAGATATATCAATACTTAAACAAGGCTATAGAGAAAAAATGCAGTATTTACGAAGATAATATCTTGGTCGGGTATTTCCCTAGCCAAGGAGATAAAATTAGTTTGTTATTTCTCAAAGGCATTGAACATATTAATTGTATTGACCGGAAGTTACTGGAAGTGTTTTCTGGAAATGTCAGCTTAGCTTTTGATAACCTATTACTTAACAAAGAAATTATCGACACCCAAGAAGACCTGATTTACCGACTAGGCGATGTGGTTGAATCGCGATCAAATGAAGCAGGTAATCATATAAGACGAATGGCTGAAGTCAGTTACCTAATTGCTAAGAAGCTTGGTTTACCTCAAAAGGAGTGTGATTTATTAAAACAAGCAGCTCCTATGCATGACATAGGTAAGGTCGCGACACCTGATGCTGTACTGCTAAAACCGGGCAGACTAGATGATGACGAGATGATCATAATGAAAGATCACCCTTCAATTGGCTATGACATATTACACGGCTCAAAACGACCTATCTTACAAAATGCTGCAATAATCTCTCAACAGCATCACGAAAAATTTAATGGAGAAGGTTATCCTCAAGGTTTAGTTGGCGAAGATATTCATATATTTGCACGTATTGTCGCTGTGGCAGATGTCTTTGATGCTTTAACGCATAAGCGTTGCTATAAAGAAGCTTGGCCTATTGAAGAGGTACTTAAAGTAATGAAAGAATCATCGGGAAGTCATTTCGATCCTACCGTACTCAAAGTTTTACTCGATAATATTGACCAAGCGCTAGCGGTTAATAAAAAATATCCCGATTAACTGTTAATTTCAGCCTTTATCAATACTTCACGGTTTGGAAAACCATCCCCTACCAAGCCATGTTGAAGTTGGTACAGACGGATAGCTTTACGGCTTTTAGGTCCCCAAATTCCATCGGGTTTACCTACATCGTAGCCCATAATATTTAGCTTTTCTTGTAGTGCTTGTAATTCAGAGGACTTGTATAAATTGTTATTATTTTTATTCTCTAGCTTTAATCCTGCCGCCCCTTGAATGCGATTAGCTAGCAAGCCAACAGAAAGCGCATAGTTTTCTGATAAGTTCCACTTCATGATCACATTAAAGTTCGGATAAACCAAAAATGCCGGTCCATTAGCACCAGCAGGTAAAACGAGTTCTGCATCAATTTTATAATCAGATAAAGCCGTGCCATCAGCACGTGTTACACCTAACGCTTTAAACGTGGATAACGTATAGAACTGGTCAAACTCTACCTTTTTAAAAGCAAAGTTTTCGGGTAGTTTTATTTGTCGTCCCCAGCGTTCTTTTTCCAACCAACCAATACTATTTAAATAATTAGCCGCAGAAGTTAATGCATCTGCTTCACTTTGCCAAACATCCACGATGCCATCATTATCACCATCAATAGCATACTTTCTAAGCGCTGAAGGCATAAACTGCATATGTCCCATCGCCCCTGCCCAAGAACCTTCTAGTTGCTTAACAGTAACGGTTTTATTATCAATTAAATGAAATAAATCAAAAAGCTCCGAGGTAAAGTATTCACTCCGTCTCTCGTCACAAGCTAATGTTGCTAAAGAGTTTAACACTGACATTTTTCCTTTATTACGACCAAAGTTAGTTTCGAGCCCCCAAAATGCCACTAAATACTGCGCGGGAATACCATACTGCTTTGACAGTTTTTCGAATAATACTTTATGTTCACTTAATTTTTTTCGGCCCGTTTGAATATGATAATTTGTTAATCTTAATTTTAAATAATCGGCAAAACTTTGGCTGAACTCGGGTTGGCGCTGATCTAATTCAATCACTCGTTTTACAGAGGAAAGTGTTGAAACTACATCATTAACAATATAATCAGAGAACCCTGCAGAAGTTGCTTGTACTTTAAGCTTGCTAACACATTGAATAAAATTATCACTTTCATTGGCATTCGCCAACAGAGGTAGCGCGGTTAAAGAAGCTAAAAATAGTCCTGAGAAACGTTTAAATAAAAGTGACATAATCGGAGAAACCCTTAATAAATAGTTAGGAAAAACATTGGAAAAAGTTGTCAAGTTCACTTTAGCAAATACTAACGGTCGCACCCAAGTAAAAATTAAAGTAAAATGCGCTTCATATGTAACAAATTACAAATTCTCTTAACCTTATTACTTAGGATCGTCATGAAAAAAACATTCAACATCACCCACCCAAAAATCAAAGTTGCTCGCTTATTTGAAGGTGTAAAACATGATGTGAAAAAATACGTAAAAAGAGAAAGAAATAAAAAACTTCCTGCAGGCGTCGATTTCTGGGACTTCGATTGTAAATATGGTCTAACAGAAGGTGAATCAGAAGTTGTTCACTTATCTGCAATAAATAAACATATTGATGAAGCGGAAAAATCAGGCTTAACGTCATTTTATGTAGAAATAATCGTTAAAGAAGGTTTTCGTGCGGTAAAAGCACTCCATGAAGATGAAGATGATTTTGATGAAGAATAATTTTACAGCTTATTTAATTTACTAATGAAAATACCTAAACGAATACAACCCCTTGTTGACGATGGACTGGTTGATGAAGTACTAAGTCAATTGATGAGTGGTAAAGAAGCAACGGTATACATGGTGCGCTGCGGTGATGATATTCGCTGCGCTAAAGTATATAAAGAAGCTAATAAGCGGAGCTTTAAAAAAGCAGCCCAATACCAAGAAGGTCGAAAAAGCCGTAACAGCCGTCGTGCTCGCGCGATGGAAAAAGGCTCAAAGTACGGTAGAAAACAGCAAGAAGATTCTTGGCAAAATGCCGAGGTTGAAGCGCTTTATACATTAGCAACAGCAGGTATTCGTGTTCCTCAACCGTTTGGTTGTTTTGAAGGTGTCTTGTTAATGGAGCTGATCACTGACGGTGAGGGCGACGTTGCACCACGTTTAAATGACGTTATCATGCCAAAAGATCACGCTATTGAAGATCATCTAATCATGATGAATTATGTAAAGCTTATGCTTTGCGTAGGTGTTATTCATGGTGATTTGTCAGAATTTAATGTGCTCGTTGACGAATACGGTCCCGTTATTATCGATTTACCACAAGCCGTGGATGCGTCAGCAAATAATAATGCCAAAAGCATGTTACTTCGTGATGTGAACAACATTACCGATTATTATGCGCAATTTGCACCAGAAATAGCAAAAAGCAAATATGCTCAAGAAATGTGGGCGTTATATGAAAAAGCTGAATTAACACCTGAAACTGAATTAACAGGTCTATTTAAAGAAGATACTCAATCAGCAGATGTTGATACGATATTAGAAGAAATAAAAGCGGCTTTTGCAGAAGAACAAGAACGCAGAGAACGTAAAATTGATGCCGATGCCGGTGAATTTGAATAAACTTGTCATCGAATAAGTTTGTCATTCAGTAAGCTCATCAGTTAGGAAAATTCCAAGCACTTCATCATCAGTTAATAGCCGGCTTTGTCCTGCTATTAACTGTTCATCCAACAATAAGCTCCCTATGGCTTGTCGATGCAAACCAATAACAGGATTACGAAATCGACCAAACATACGTTTAATTTGGTGATAACGCCCTTCTATTAATTTTACTTGTGCAATATATTTATTGCCGTGCTCAGTCGTTTGATTTTCGATAATTTTAAACGCTACCGGCTTAGTGGTAATATTTTCAAATTCAAAATACATCCCATTAGCAAAGGCTTGCTTATAATCTTCAGTTAATGGATTTTGTAAGCTGACCAGATAACATTTTTCTACTTTATGCTCTGGTGAAGTGAGACGTTCAGACCATCGACTGTCGTTAGTTAGCAACAGTAATCCTGAAGTATTGAGATCTAGCCTACCGACAATGTGTAAATTGTCTTTTTCAGCTAATGCTTGATTCACTAATAAACCTTGATCTTCAAGTAAGTCAATAACGGTTTTATGTAGTTTGTCTATAGTTGCACTCACTACACCAATAGGCTTGTGCAACATAATGTAGAGTGGAATATTATCTTGTAAAACATCACCATCGAGTGTGATTTTTGAAAAACGATCAATACGCAGGCCAATATCATCAGCAATACAACCATCTATACAAACACGTTTTTTTGCTAACATCAAACGCACATCTCTGCGGCTGACTTTACAATACTCACTAAGAAAACGGTCGAGACGAGCAGTATTTAATGACATGAAGAAAAACTTTTATAACGTTTTTAAGAAGTCTAAGTATTTTAAAGCATTTTTATTAAATAAATAGAGATAACTGCCAGTTATATAAAATTTCCCTGATAGTAATTAACGTACTAGCTGCAGCATTGTCTTACGTTTAATCGGCTGTATATCAAAACTTTCAGAGACTAGTTCATCATTTTTAAAACGATCAAAATGTGCCTGCTTAACCTGCATTTGTTGACAAAATTTATAAAAAGTTTGAAAGTCTTTACGGGAAAACTTTTCATTTTCACGTGTTAATAAGCCATCAAGGTATGCGGTATCACCATTAACCGTTAAATTAGCAATAGCCGTATAAGGTTTGCCATATTGGTCAACACGTAAAGCTCGTACCGTTTTTATTTCAAAAATCCAATCATCAACTTGTACAAATCTAGACATTAAATTAGCAGGTGAATTATCGGTAAATTCGTTGTTCATGGAAAATCCTTATCAATAGTAAAGGTATAATTCGGAAAAAACCGACTGCAAGTTGTTAACAGCCGGAAATATTGGGAACAGGAGACCCTAGAGAAATCTGCTTAACTTTTACTAAATCGTTAACTTTCTGCAATGAATTTTTGAGCTTTCATGGCAGTAAAGTATTGCTTTAATTCGCTAGCACTTATTTTAGCATCAGCATTTTGGTCAATATCTTTAAAGTGTTTAGCGAGTAGTTCATTCTTACTTGCAATGATTTCAGCTTGATTGAGTAAGCCATTTTTATTACTATCATACTGAGTAAACAATGCTGAAATGTCAGTAATAGTTGCAGCTAAGCTTTCTGTTGTAGCTACTTTTGCTGAAATCTCTTCAACCGTTGGCGTGCTAAGGTTGATAACCTTATCGTCAGCACTAACAAAATAAGACGCTAATACACAAGTACTAACAATCAAAGTTACTTTTTTTAAGCTAATATTGTTCATTTCAATTCCTTTATTCATAGAGTTCATAAGTTTGTTTTAATCAATTTAATTAATATCAAACGTGATACTGCAGGAATCAAACCAAACTTATAACAGACTGATTTACATAAAGAAACACCAATAACGCTAATAAAAAGCAACTCATTGTGTCGCCATTTAGCAACAGGTTAAATTCCTATAAATTAAATTTGAAGAATTAATACTCAAAGGGTATTTAATAAATTGAGTAAAAACAGTAACTAGCTTAGTTATTAGCGCTATATGGCGAGTGTGGAAGCAACCAACTGTTTGTCTCAAATTAGCGACACCCTTGTATTTTTGCTTAAAAAAATTAAACTACTCATCCGTTTATCACTTATGACTCAAATGAAAAAAATCAACTTTCCCTCTATGTTAGCTATTCATTCTCTTTCCATTAAAAAGCTGACTATTTTAGGCTTCAGCTTTGTTGCTATACCATTAGTACTCGCCTTACTTTACAGTGCAAGCCAAGTTACTCAGCTCTCTCATCAAAGTACCTCAGCTATTTTCAATGTTGCTGAGTTGGTAAAAACTAATCGTCAACTTAACTTCACTCTAGATAAGATGGAACGTAGCGCTAGCCAGTTTTTAATTTTGAAAGACCAAGATATTTTAATGCGTTATTTTCAACAAGAGAAAAATATACTGGCAAATTTAACCAATAATTCCGTTTTTCAAAGCGACGAAAACTTACGTAAGCATAGTCAGGAATTATCTAAAATCATTGCCTATATCCACCAATATTTAACTCAGCATCAGTTGCAAACAGTTTCATTAGAGCCTTTAAAAGATTACTTCAAAAAACTGATAAATATTAGAAAAGAGATAGCGGAATACAGTAATAGCCTGTTACTCAACCAAGCAGAGCAAATAAGAACATCGGCAAGCAATGTAAGGCACGATATGCTAAAAAGCTTAACTATCATTCCTTTTACTTTCATTATTGCGGCAATTTTTATCTTTTTAATCACCAACCCCCTTAAAAAATTACTCCGTAAAATACATCATTTAGAGCAAGGAAATTTTAACAATAAAGTAGCCTTTAGTGGCTCTCCTGAAATAAAGGAAATTGCTGATGCGCTAGAGGTAATGCGCAATCGCTTACATGCACTTGAACTACAAAAATCGAGCTTTATTCGCCATATATCCCATGAGTTAAAAACACCTTTAGCCGCAATAAGAGAAGGTACAGAATTACTTTATGATAACAGTGTCGGTGAATTGAATGCAGGGCAACAAGAAATATCAAAGATCATTCGCACCAGTGTAAATCGCTTACAACGCTTGATTGAAGATCTTCTCGATTTCAATATTGTCCTCGACTCAACAAGTTTACAAGATGTTGAAACAGTTGAGCTATCTTCTTTAATAGCGCAGGTTTTACAACAAAGGACGTTAGATATTAAGCGTAAGAATTTGACAGTCGTTAATGATGTACAAAAAATAAAACTGAAAGTAAACGGTAAACAGTTAAGTGTTATTTTAGATAACTTATTATCCAATGCCATAAAGTACTCGCCAATAAATAGTCCGATTGAAATAACGTGTAATTTACAAAACTCACAGTTAAATTTATCGGTTACTGACCATGGTATTGGTATAGATGAAGGGCAGCAAGAAAATATATTCGACGCTTTTTACCAAGGGACTCCTGCAGAAAATACGCAGATAAAAGGCAGTGGTTTAGGCTTAACGATAGTAAAGGAGTTATTAATGCGCCTTAATGGCACCATAGCAGTAAAAAGCATCGTAGGCACAAATAGTAACAGAAAAGGTGGTACAACAATGGCCATAACACTTCCTAACGCTTATCAAATTAAAGCCAGTAATGGAGTATAGTGTTAATGAATATTACTGCTCAACTAAGTTGTAAAAGTAGGCCTGCTAATTTAGTGGTTTTTCTCCAATTGATGGTCGCTATCTTTCTCATCGTCTTAAGTGGTTGTCAATCAACGAGAGATTCTCGACTATCAGGGCATGATAATCTTGAAAACCAAGAGTTAAACTATGGTCAGTACTATTTGTTATTGAGCCAATTTAACGAACAACAGTTAATGGATGAAATACATCAACTCCCCCCCTCTCAAGTAGACGAAACCAAAAGTATTGCCAGTAACTTAACTATTGGATGGCAATTAAAGTCAGTACTGCTGTATGCGTTACCGAAATCGCCTGTTCATAATCCATTTACTGCAAAAACTAAGTTGAATCAATTGTCGTTAGACGCGGCCATATTAACACCCGCTGACTTCGCCCTTTTTAGCATGTTAAAAGAACAACTAAATCAGCAAGTATTACTGCTAAATAAATTAACCTTAGCAAAAAAATCGCACGATAAAGTTAAACAAAAATACCTGAAACAGCAAATAGAGTTTCAGCATTTACAGCAACAAATCATTCAACTTAAAAAATTAGAAGCCAATATTAATGAGCATGGGCGATAAACACGTGACATCAAAAAACATTGAAAAACAGTTCGCTAAAAACACCTCAGAAAAAATATTGCTCGTTGATGATGATCCTAGCCTATTAAGGTTGCTCGGTATTCGTTTATCTGCCGCAGGTTATCAAATAGAGTCTGCCAATTGCGCAAAAATGGCGTTAGGTATTTTAAAAAGCTTTCACCCACAATTAGTAATCAGTGATTTACGCATGGAGGGTATGGACGGTATGGCGTTATTTGAAAAAATTCGCCAGCAACTGCCTAATTTACCCGTAATTATTATGACCGCCCATGGCACAATACCTGATGCAATTAATGCCACTAAACAAGGGGTTTTCAGTTTTTTAACTAAACCTTTTGAAAGCCAAGAACTATTAGCAACCGTGCAACAAGCTATACGTTTACAGCCGCAAAATAATAACACGACGACAAGTAAGAAAACGGATGCTTGGCGAGAAAAAATAATAAGTCGTAGTGCAATTATGGCTTCATTATTACAGCAAACTTATCAAGTTGCTCAAAGCGACTTTAGTTTGCTTATTCATAGTCCAAGCGGTACAGGTAAAGAGTTATTGGCTAAAGCTGTGCACTTAGCAAGTAAGCGACACAAGCAAACATTCACGGCTATCAACTGTGCTGCAATTCCTGAACAATTGTTAGAGTCTGAACTATTTGGCCATTGTAAAGGCGCATTCACCGGTGCTGATAAAAACCATCAAGGATTATTTCAATCAACTAATGGCGGTACATTATTTCTTGATGAAGTCGGTGATATGCCGATGAGTTTTCAGGTAAAATTATTACGCGCTTTACAGGAAAAAGAAGTACGCCCTGTTGGTAGCAGCCAATCAATAAAAGTAGATGTGCGCATTATTGCTGCGACGCATAAAAATTTACAACAAGCGATTATCGACAAAAGTTTTCGTGAAGATCTTTACTATCGTTTAAATGTTGTTGAATTAACTTTGCCTGCTTTAGCTGAACGCCGTGAAGATATTCCTCTTTTAGCACAGCACTTTCTCAGTTTAGCCATTAAAAATACCTCTCATAAAATAAATGGCTTTACCCAAGAAGCCATGGAGTTTTTAATAAGTGCAGAGTGGCCTGGTAATATTCGCCAGTTACAAAATGTTGTCGAACAATGTGTCGCACTCTCTACTGAGCCCCTGATCAGTGAAGCCTTAATTGGTAATGCACTAAGGGCACAAAGTGCACAATTGCCATCATTTCAAGAAGCAAGAGAGCAATTTGAACGGGACTATTTAGCAAGGTTATTAAAAACCACGGCAGGTAATGTTTCACAAGCCGCTAAAATAGCTCAGCGAAACCGTACTGAATTCTATAAACTATTGAAAAAACATCACTTGAATGCAGAATCATTCAGAAGTGAAACACTTTAAACCCTAGCTAAAAATAGATAACCATGAAAAATTTGAATTTAACGGAATTTTTTCCTTACCAACTCACCCAACTACAAGCAAAAGTAAGCGACAACATTGCCGATATATATACAGGTAAATTTGAGCTTTCAAGACAGGAGTGGCGAGTATTAGCTATTTTAGGTAATGGGGAGTTACTTTCAGCAAAGCAAATAGGTGAGAAAACCAACTTAGAGAAGATGCCAGCAAGTAGAGCAATAGCTAAAATGAAAACTCAGGGCTTGTTAGTAAAAAACACTGATGAAAATGACAAGCGATCTTCATTGTTAAAGCTGACGGAACAGGGCTTAGCGGTTTATCTACAGTTAGTACCTATGGTTTTACAGCGCGAGCAGGAATTATTGTCAGTACTATCGACTCAAGAGCTAAACTCATTTAAAACGACAATAGAAAAGCTTACTTTAAAATCAATAGAAATAGCTAAAACTTGTTAATCATACTCACCCATTTAAAATATGTTAGTGGCTAATAAAGATAAAAACCCACGCAAAGCGTAGGTTTTTATATTCAAACATTATTAATTAAGCCCTAGGGCAAGTAATTAGTTTTGATAAGTAAAGCCAATGTAAGCCACACGTTCTTGAGTGAAATAACCATCAGATGTTTGGTAGTTTTCATCAAAAGCATTATTCACTTTAACTTGTACTTTAAAGTTGTTTGTTAACGGGTAACTTGCACCGATATTAACCAATGAGTAGCTATCAAGTTTTATAACTTTTCCGCCCCACAAGTAATCATAGCGCTTACCTTTATATTGAATTTCAGCATAAACATCAGCGTTTTCAATTGTAGTATCAAACTGATAACTAACATGATCTTTAGCTCTACGGCCTAATTGGTTACCCGTAGCAGCATCTTCAGCTTCAATATGACTAATATTAAATTGATGACTACCACCAAAACCTTGGTAATTAACACCAAATTCAGCGCCCTGAATTTCAACATCATCAACATTAATAGGAGTTACATTTCCATCTTTATCCTTTCCAGACCAATCAATTAAGTTTTCAATATCCGTTTGGTAGATATTAAAAGCAATCGATAGATTGTCAAAATTACTTTTTAAGTTGAATTCATAGCTAGTTGATGTTTCCGATATTAAATCGGCATTACCAATATATCCCCAATTTAAAGGGTAATATAAATCGTTAAATGTTGGTGCTTTAAAACCAGTACCCGCTGAAAAACTAATTTGCGTACTATCAGAAATTTGATAACCAATACTACTGTTAAACGTAGTTTCAGAGTCAATACCTTCAACATCATCATAACGTGTTGCTAGTTCATAAGTGAATTTCTCAAACTTATAAATACCATGAGCAAAAATACCGGTAATATCACGTTCAGATTCACTATAAACAGAACTACCTTTTAACTCTTCTTGGTATAATTCTGCACCAAAATTAGTTTGGAAATTAGCAGTAATCTCACTATTGTTGATAACTGAATATTGGTTGCGACGAGTGTCATACTGGCTCCCTTCACTTTTACTAGTACCATTTCCATAGCCAATATTTGAAGTTCTATTTTGGCCAATAGTAAATTGAGTATTATTTTTAATATCAGCTAACTGCCACTGATATGATGCACCAATTTGCCAAACATGATTGCTAACTTCAGATTCATTACTACTAGAACTATCGTACTCGGTATCACCTTGATCAATTTGCGCCAACCAGCTCAATGCTAAAGCATCATTAAGTTGTTGTTGACCGTTAATCGCTAATGAATCAAAACTATAACCATCATCATCAGTTTCGGCATCGACTTTAGCATCAAAACCATCACTTTCTTCGTGATTCACACTAATACTGGTAAAACCATCACCATGCTGAAGACCAACACCTGCATTTAGCATTTGGTAACCTTCGCTACCAAAGTTAGCACTAACAAAATGTTCGCCACTTTCTAGTTTACGTGTAAATATTTGAATAACACCGCCAATGGCGTCAGAGCCCCACAATGCTGCACGTGGTCCTTTTACAATTTCAATGCGTTCAACCAATTCAGGGGCAATGCTCTGTATATTTGTTGAGCCTAAACTTGCAGAGCTGATGCGAACACCATTAAGTAATACCAATGTATGACCAGCATTTGCACCACGCATGTACACAGATGAAGATTGACCACGACCGCCATTAGTTGAAATATCAAGCCCTGAAACCGTAGCAAGCATATCCAAAACTGATTTTGGTTGAATACGCTCAATATCAGCACGAGTGATAACAACTTGGGTTGCTAATGAATCCCCAATACTTGTAGCAGAACGATTAGCCGTAACTGTAATTGTTTCTATATCGCTGTCAGCATCAGAAGTATTTGCTTGAGCAGTAATGCTCATTGCTGTCGCTAATGAAGCTGTGATAATTAATGATAATGTTGTTTTTGAGAAAGTTTTAGTTTGTTTAGTTTTCATATGACCTCTTCCTATGATGCCCTCCGCACCATGTTGATCTCATTTCTTGCGCTTATTGATATAAGCTTCAAGTCAACAAGATAATTACGCAAATCACAGAGTATCGGACTTAAATTATGGTGAGTAATAAACATTACTTACTATAATAATTACCATTGCGGGGGCAGTGCCAAAGTTTCATCGGCTTCCCCTGTAATTCACAATTAATAGATAAAGTTATCTATCGATTAAGTTTACTGAACAGCTATCTGTGCTGGTCAATTTTTTCACACATATCTTCAATACCGTTTAACATTCGAGTACTAAATCTATGTAATAAATCTGCGTCAACGTGAATAAACTTATTATTTTTCACCGCTGGAATTTCAGGCCATTTTTGCCAGTCAATAATAGGTTGTGGTTTATCAGAATTTTCGTCCGGTAAAATCATCAAGTGTGGTTGAGCCACAATAACGTTTTCTGTACTGATTTTAGGATAAGGCGTAGGATTACTTTTAAACACATTAACCCCCTGACATACTTCAATTAACTGGTTTATCCAAGTGCTGCCATTAATGGTCATCATCGGCTCTGACCACAATTGATAAAATACGGGTATCGGTTGCTTGTTTTGATTTTCAATACGCAATGTTTTTAAATGTTTTTCATAAGCTAATGCGGCTATTTCAGCTTGTTTTTCATGACCCGTTAACCCACCAAAGTAACGTAACTCGGTAGCGACATCATCAATATTTACGGGATTACTCAACACGACATTTATCCCTAAACGTTTAATTTTATCGATGTCGCTTTGTGAGTTTCCTGACTTCCAGACAATAACTAAATCAGGGTTTAACGCTAATAACTTTTCGATTTGCATACCGTGATAACTCCCCACACGAGGAATGTCTAAAGCCGCTTTAGGGTAGTCAGAATAAGCAACCGCTCCTACTATTTTGTTCCCCGCACCAATATCAAATAACATTTCAACTATGTGTGGTGCTAAAGCCACAATACGTTGAGCTTTATGCTGGATTAAATCATCATTTTTAGCATAACTTGTGCTCATTACACCGATAAAAAATATAACCAGGATTAAGCACTTACTTGGTATTCTCATTTCTATTCCTTTACTTTATGACAAAGCGCTAAGTAGATTTCGACGCTTTAAGTATTGCTTCAATCGCGGAGATATCTAAATGCGCTTGGCAAACATCGGCCAAACGATTCAATTGTTTTTCCCGATGTTCATCTAAGTTAATAACTTGCTGTATTTCATTACCTTTATCTAACCAATGTAGCAATAATGTGGTTGCTTCACCTTGGTCAAACACCCCATGTAGATAGGTTCCCGCAATGTGATTATCAGCTGATATACAACCATCGGTCGCTTGGTTATCACTTTTATTATGTAATAGCGGGCTGAGTTCTTTATGCTCGTTATTGGTTGAACATTTAGAAACGCCACAATGAATTTCATAACCTTTAACAACACAGCTTTCATTTGCTAATGTCATGGTGGCAGACACTTGAGACAAGGTTTTTTCAGCGGTGAGTTCGGTATCTATATCAAGTAAACCCAATCCGGCGATACTTTTATTTTTCGACTCAATCCCCAGAGGATCCCTAATACTTTTCCCTAACATTTGGTAACCGCCACAAATGCCAAAGACTTTACCGCCGTAACGTAAATGGCGTTCTATGTCGCTTTGCCAACCTTGTTCTTTTAAAAATTTCAGATCTGAAATTACATTTTTACTACCGGGCAAAATCACTAATTCGCAATCATTAATACGCTCGCCTATTTTTACGTAACGTAAGTTAATTTCAGGGTTTAAACGTAGCGTATCAAAGTCGGTATGGTTACTAATATGTGGCAGTAGCGGTACAACAATATTTATTTTTGCATGACTAACCGTGTTTTCAATCGCGACAGCATCTTCTGCATCAAGGGCTAAGTCATGCACATAAGGTAAAACACCTAAGACAGGCTTTCCTGTTTTTTCTTCGAGCCAATCAAGCCCTGATTCTAATAGCTTTATGTCACCGCGAAAACGGTTAATAATAAAACCTTGTACTCGAGCTTGTTCTGTTGGAGACAGTAAGTCTAATGTTCCTACTAAATGAGCAAATACGCCACCTCGGTCAATATCAGCCACTATAATTACCGGACAATCAACCTTTTCGGCATAGCCCATATTGGCAATGTCATTAGCGCGTAGGTTTATTTCAGCCGGACTACCTGCGCCTTCAACCATTAATACTTCAAATTCTGTTGCTAAGCGATGATGAGACTCAAGTACCGCGTCCATCGCGACTTTTTTATAGTCGTGATAGCTAGTCGCTTCCATATTCGATATGGCTTTACCATGCACAATAACTTGAGCTCCAGTATCACTATTCGGCTTAAGTAATATCGGGTTAAAGTCGATTCTTGGCGCAAGATTCGAGGCTATTGCTTGTAATGCCTGCGCTCGACCAATTTCGCCGCCGTCTTCGGTTACCGCACTATTTAGCGCCATATTTTGTGGTTTAAACGGTGCGACTTTATAACCTAAATTGACAAAGACTCGGCACAAACCAGCAACTAAGGTGCTTTTTCCCGCATCAGAGGTAGTGCCCTGAACCATTAATGTTTTCATGATGACGTCTTTTCCTGATCCATATTATTTAAAGGCAAACTTTTGAGGTTAAGTGGTAAACCCGCCATGATAAAATCTACGTTATTGGCCAGTGCTGCAAGTTCTTGATGCAACCAACCGGCTTGATCAACAAACTGACGAGACAACTCCCCCATGGGAACAATACCGTGGCCGACTTCATTACTGACAAAAATAATTTTTTTTGCTTTATCTGCTTTCAAAGATTGCTCATCGCTGATAAAACTTTGTAAAAATCGTATCAAGTCATTTTTTTGTTGTGCGTAAAATTCACTTTTTTGCTGACACAAACAATTGCTTAACCAGAGTGTTAAGCAATCAACCAATACGCAGTCACTCGTTTTTATCGCTTGCTCAAGTGATTGTGCCAAATATAAAGGCGATTCAATTAATGGCCAATGCTGTGGTCTGTCAGCCTGATGCTGCGTAATACGTTGCTGCATTTCTTCATCATGTGCTTGCGCTGTAGCCAAGTAACAGACTGTAAGCCCTTGAGACTCCACGAGCTTAGCAACGTTCTCAGCTAAACGAGATTTTCCCGAACGTGCACCACCTAATATTAAATGAATATCGTTCATGAGCTTACTCCCGAAAAAATTGTCGTGGAAAATATTGCGGGTGTTGCCGCAAGTACTAACAAAATAATATAAATTACTACTTCCAATATTTGTTGCGCCGCGCCTAAACAGTCGCCAGTAAAGCCACCGAGTTGACGATTAAACCAAAATATAAGTAACTGTCGCATGACCCATAAGCACGCGATCATCACTAAACAATGCATTGCCGGCAATAAAGTAAATAAGACTAAAACACTAGTAATAAGTAACACTAACAAGCTATTAGTGGATAAGTGCTGCGCTAAGGGTTTTACTTTTGACTGTGCATCTTCACTCACGTAAGTCATACTAAAAATTAAACTCGTACTCACTGCTCGACTTAAGGTATGAGCTAAAATAAGGGCGTACCATAGTGTTAATATCGAATTTTCTTCATTAGCACTCAATAAGACCAAGCTTTGATATTTGAGCATCAATATAAAAAATAAAGCCGCTGCGCCATAAGTGCCCAAGCGACTGTCTTTCATGATGTTGAGCTTTTGTTCAACTGTCCAGCCGCCGCCAAAGCCGTCCCAAACATCGGCCCAGCCGTCTTCATGAAAAGCGCCGGTAAGCAACAGACTACAAGCCATAGAAATGAGTATCGCCAACGATATTGGTAGAAAGCTAGCAAAAATAGCAAAAACCAATGCGCTTACAGCGCCGATAAATAACCCCACTAAAGCAAAGTAACGACTGGCTTTATGCAACATTTCAGGTTTAATCACTTCAGGCAAGCGCACAGGCACGCGCGTAAAAAAGCTCAAGGCCAAGAGCATTAAATAATATTGCTCTTGGCACTTTTCCTGAAACGATTGTTTATTCATTTTGCTATCGGCTCAATCAATGTTTTGTGAAGTTACATCGGTAACCTCAGCTTGTGAAAAACTTGCCATATCGTTATAAAACGCAGCGGAAGCTTGAACTAAAGGCAAAGCTAATGCCGCACCTGTTCCTTCACCTAAACGTAATCCTAAGTTTAATAACGGTTTAACATTTAAGTAGTCGAGCATTTTTTGATGCCCTTGCTCGCCCGAACAATGGGCAAAAATCATATAATCTTTAGCATTTTCATTTATTTGTACCGCTAACATTGCCGCCGATGTACAAATAAAGCCATCAACGACCACCAGCATATTTTGCTCTGCTGCCGCTAACATTGCCGCCGTAATTTGAACAATTTCAAAACCGCCTAAGCAGGCTAAAATACTTTTCGCATTAACGAGTTTATCTTGATGAAGTGCTAACGCTTCTTCGATAACGAGCTGCTTTCTTTTGACTATTTCGTCGCTAACACCTGTACCACGACCAACACATTCGCTGGCAGGAATACCCATAACCGCCGCCATAATGGCCGATGCTGAGGTGGTGTTACCAATACCCATTTCACCAAAAGCCACCAAATTACAGCCAGTTCCAGCTGTTTTATCAATGAGCGCGGTGGCTTTATCAAAACCTAAATCAACCTGTGATAGGCTCATTGCAGGAGATAAGTTAAGGGCTTTAGTAATGTTTCCTAACCTTTGATCTAAAACACCAACATAACTGCCCGATGGCGCTAAAGTTCCCGCATCGACCACACTTAACTGCCAGCCAAGTTGCTGACAAAAAACGTTAATTGCCGCGCCACCCGTAGCAAAGTTAGCCACCATTTGAGAAGTCACTTCACTGGGCGCTATTGAAACGCCTTGCGCCGCAACACCATGGTCTCCGGCAAATATAAACAAGCTAGGTTTATTGATTTTCAATGGCTGTTTTTCATGTTTTGATGATGAATATTGCACACGTGCAATGGTTTTTGCCGTATCTTCTAACTGCCCTAACGCACCCAGCGGTTTAGTTTTACCATCAATAGTCGCTTGGATCTGTTCATCAAATTCATTACTAACTTTTTTAATAGAAAACTCCATCAACAGCTCCTTTAAGCTTTGTTTTTTCGAAAATATAATAAGGATAAAAAGAAGATACTACCAATAGCTGAGGTGATAACACCCACGGGTAATTCTTGATTTTCTAAAACGATACGCGACAAAACATCAACCCAAATCATAAAAATACCGCCGACTAAAGCCGTGAGTAAAATACCAAATATGGTGCCTTGCGAAACAAAAAATCGAACGATATGCGGTATCATCAAACCAACAAAACCTATACCTCCACATAACGAAACTAATGTCGCGGTGATTAACGAACTTAACAGCAACATCACCAAACGAAAACGATTAACGTTAATACCCAATGTTATTGCGCTTTCATCGCCCAATAACATTGCATTAAGCTGACGCCTATACGCTAGCATCACCACCACACAGCTAATAATAACAACAGCAGGAAACCATAAGTTCCCCCACTCGGCCCGAGAAAAGCTTCCCATGGTCCAAAAGAGTACGGATGTCACCGCTTGCGGGTCGGTCTGATAAAGCAATAAACTAGTAAAAGAGCTAAACAAAAAGGATAAGGCGACACCGGCCAACAACATTGATTCAACTTGTTGGCTTTGCCTGCGACCAGCGATCACTAATAACATTAACATCGCCACTAAACTACCAGCAAAGGCAGCCACTGGGGTTACTAATGAAATGGTACTACCCAGTAGTACTATGGAAATAACTACACCTAGTGAGGCGCCCGAAGAAATACCAAATAGATAAGGGTCAGCCAAAGGATTGCGCGTTACTGTTTGTAAAATTAAACCTGCGACCGCTAATCCACAACCGGCTAAAAATGCTAAAATAGCCCGTGGCATTCTTAGCTCCCAAATAATACGTTCGAAAAAGATCACATCTCTAGGGTTACTGTCCGGAGAAAAACTAGCGAGTAAGCTTGAAAGTACATTTTGAAAACTAATATCTGCCGCACCTATAGATAACGCAGCAATAAAGCTAAACACACCAAAAGTGACAGTAATAAAAAGCACTGAAGATTGATTCATTTTAAGCATGGTTTAAATCAGCCTTTTTAATCGTAGAATCGTAGCCATAAAAATATGAAATATGAGGGACTTGTTGATGTTGGGCATGCTCTGAAACTTGCGCACAAACACCAAAGACCGAAGACAACATTTCAGGGGTTATCACCTCTTTAGGTGTGCCTTGTTCTACCAACTTACCTTTCTTTAATACCAGTAATTGATCGCACATTGCGCTCGCAAGGTTCAAATCATGAAACGACGCAATCACCGTAATGCCTAATGATTTAGCCAGTTCCATAACCTGAATTTGATAACGCACATCAAGGTGACTGGTCGGTTCGTCCATAATCAATAAACTGGGGGATTGCACAATGGCACGAGCGATTAAGGCCCGTTGTTTTTCACCACCTGATAAGTGCTCAAAGTTTTGCTTAGTTTTGTCAACTAAACCAACTTGTTCAATAGCACAGGCTATTTTTATTGAATCACTCGCTTGCTCTCGGGTGAATATCCCTTTGTGGGGTATCAAGCCTAAAGCAACGATATCGTGCACTGTTAAGTTAAAGTGGCTAGGGGTTTCCTGTAGAACTACAGCAATGTCTTGTGCATACTGATAAGCGGCATAATGTTGCCAAATATCTTTTTGATTAAAGTGCACGCTACCAGAGTCAGGTTTTGTATAGCGATATAAACAACGAAGTAAGCTTGATTTGCCCGCGCCATTAGGACCTAAAATACCAGTAAAACTGCCTTTTTTAATAGAGAAAGAGATATCGTCTAAGATCAATTGTCCGTCAGCATGCCAAGACACTTGTTGTACACAAAGTAAGTCAGCTATTGCTGATGATTGACTGTTACTGATGTTCAAAAATTGATACTCACTCGCCACTGACACATTAAAACGGTCAAACAGAGCACAGTCAATTTTTTAGGTAATGAAGTTTACCAAAGAACTGAATATACAATGTTCGAGTAGACCCGCTCGACTTTGTTTATCACTTCTTATTAATGGGTATCCTGACTCAAGCTTTTCACTAAATACATAGAAATAAAAGCTTTTACAGTTGCGGGTACAGTTGTGGATTTTAACCACATTCCCACATTAAAAAGGAGCTAACTAATTTTATCAGGCGATTATCGTCAGCTAGCTAAAAAAAGCAAGGTTTAATTAAGAATAAGTGTAATTTATAAACAGAATTTAGTGATTATTTATAAAATTATTTTAGGCCAATTTTTTCCTTGTTCATCGGTGTAGATAGTAATTTTAATGAGTCCAGCATAAGGTACATCAATGTGACTCATATGAGTCGTACCCGGCATAGGCATATTTAGTACTCGCGCTAGTAGATGTTTGATAACACCACCATGCGCGACCACTAGAGTATTTCCTTGAGCTGAATTTGATAACCACTGCTGCCACCATTGGTCTACTCGTCGGACAAAATCGTCCATTGGTTCGCCATTAGGCGGCGTGAATGCCCATGGGTTTTGCCAAAAATCACCAATAGACGTTTGTTCATCTTTTCCTGTCAATTTCCACAAATGTTGATATTGCTTCCCGTCCCAATCGCCAAAGTTCATTTCTTGTAAATTTTGACTAAGTTGTAGCGGGATATTATTTTTTTCAGAAAATTCAATTGCAAACTTTTGGCAACGCTGCAAAGGCGAACTAATACAATGTGCAATATCTGGTAATTGCTCAGTGGCTTGCCATAATTGTTGTTGACCTTTCTCAGACAACGCAACATCAGTTTTACCCGCTAAAATACCTGGAGTGGCAATTTCACCATGACGTAATAAATATAAAGTGCGTTGATTCAATGCCCTGTACCTTTTAATAAATTCAGTGTTGAAAGGGTAATAGAGTAACCTTAAATTGAATGTTGCGTAACTATTTAATAGAGCGCCGTTCTCACTAGGCACCTAACGCAGTGTTATCTGATGGCAGGCGTATTGTCCGGTGATGGAGAGATGAAGAAAAAAACTCAGCGCTATTGGGCAACCATATGCTGAATTTGATAACCACTTATTTTCTCAAGAAGTAATGGGGAAACAACAAGTTCGTGGTCATAGCTTTCATTATTCAACAGCCAACATTCCTATGCTCCCACTACCCACTCACAGTACTACTCTAAAAAGATCCAAGGAGAAGCGGTATATTTTCAAGGGAAATTTCTTGCCTCATATATGCATTGGTATTTCCCCAGCAATGCTGAGTTTTTTATTGAGTTCTTTAAAGGGTAAACAAAAGCTAAACTAAGGTCAGTTTATAGCCAACGCTATAAACTGACTGCACGAGTTCATTATCTGATGATATAGCATTTAATTTTTTTCGTAACTTTTTGATATGACTATCAATGGTACGTTCACTCACTATGCGGTTATCTTGATAAATCAAATCAATTAGCTGTGCACGAGAATATATTCTTCCTGGTTTATTATTAAGGATTTTCAATAAATTAAATTCTATCGCCGTTAACTCAACGACTTGTTGATATACTTTTACCTGATAGGTATCACTGTCTAATTCTAAAATATTGGCGGTAGTTTTTACTTGGGGAGAAGTGCGTCTTAAAAGCGCTTTAACGCGAGCAACGACTTCACGGGGAGAATAAGGTTTACAAATATAGTCATCGGCTCCTAACTCCAACCCTAATAATCGGTCAATTTCTTCCACTTTTGCCGTCATCATTATAATGGCAATATTACTGAACTCACGAAGTTCCCGGCACAGTGTTAAACCGTCTTTACCTGGTAGCATTAAATCAAGTAACACCAGATCAATGGCCTGCTCTTTTACGGTATCAATAACATTAAGGCCGTCTAATAAAATAGTCGTTTGGTGATCAGCCAATGCTAAGTACTCCGCTAGCACATTAGCCAACTTCTCTTCGTCTTCTACAATTAGAATATGAGCCATTAAAATTCCTTAACTTTTATTTTTTACCTGTTATTAAGCAAGCGGCAAAGTACAACAAATACGCAAACCACCATTCGATGACTCACTAGCCGTAATTGAGCCTTGGTGCGCTAATACGATACTTTTACACAATGAAAGTCCAAGTCCTGAGCCTCCTGTTTTTCTATTTCTTGAGCTATCGACGCGATATAAGTGTTCAAATAATTTATCGATCGATTCGTTGGGCACACCAGGTAAAGTATCGTTTATAATAATCATTACCGAACCTGAATTCTGGCTAATGTTCACGGAAATTTCACCTGGTGCTTGGGTATATTTAATACTGTTATTTAAAATATTGTCTAATAAGTGATTAATTCTGGTTTCATCCGCCCAAATATATAAACCTCTGCTTTCAACTTTACAACTAATTGATAAACCAACTTCACTCGATTTATGCTGATGACGATTAATGTTTTGCTCAATAAGCTCTGAAACGTTAATACGTTCTTTTTGATATCTTAATGCACCAATTTCAGCATTGGTTAATTCCGTTAAATCTGCCACTAACTTTTGTAAGTGCAGCACTTCTTCCGATAGGGAGTGCAGGCTTTTCAAATTGAAAGGTCTTAAACCATCTTCAATAGCTTCAATTTCACTTTTAATAATGGCGATAGGTGTACGTAACTCGTGAGAAATATTGGCTAACCATCGATTTCTTGAGTCTTCATTCTGTGAGAGTGTTTGTGCTAAATCATTAAAGTTTCGTGATAAAGACGCTAATTCATCTTTACCACTTACTTTCAAACTCACCTTGAAATCACCTTTATTGAGTAATCGCATTGAGCGTTCTAAACGTTTTATTGGCAGAATAAAATGTCGCGATAATGGTAAAGCTATCAAGATAATCAGAATAAAAAACACCAGAAAGGTATACAGCAAATTTTGTTGCATTTGTTTAGCAAAAGCTAAATCAAAGGTATCTGTTAAATGCCTGGCGGGAGGTAAAGCAAGGTAGCCAATAACCTGATTATTCAGCTTAATAGCTTTCAAGCTAAAGTCGTCTCGATAATGGCCAATAATCAAAGCCTTATTTTTGTCTAATAAAGCAGGCTTTGCTCCGTCATGACCAAATTCTGTTGGAGGACCATTTCGTTCTCGATGTTCGCCTTTTTTGGGTGGCCGAGGATCACGATTTTTTTCACGAGGAGGTCTTGGTGGTTTGTAAGAAGGCTCTGCCAAATGGTTATTAACATAACTGTCTATATCAGCAGGAAGGCTTTCACCCTGCTCTGACAACCTTAATATTTTTAACCATAACGAGTTCATCGGTGGAGGTTTTCTATCCGAAAGTTTTATTTTAAAATCTTTATCACTTTGGAAATTGCCTGGCCGAGGAAACTGCTTTCTTGGCGGTTTTGGTTTTTTTATTGATTCGCTAGCTAGCAAAGTCTGCCAGTTACCTTTTTTCTGATAATAACGTGACAAATTATCACTAAATAACTGCAAGTTTTCTAATTGCTTTTGATTAACATAATCAAGCATGCCGCGGTCAAAGCTCCACTGCACCACGCTAAAGATAATGGTCAGTATCAATAAACTGGTTAACAGTAGCGCTAATATTAATTTAGTAAATATTTTCATTTCGCAGTAAACAGTCAGTTTGATATAAAATTTGTATAAGACATTTATACGCTTTTTTAATATAAAAGTCTTATCCATCAGCTAAATACCCAATAAGGTTATCAGATTATTCATCCGTTAATGTGTCTAAAAACGCTAGTAAATCTTCTATTTCATCATTGTTTAATCCTAACTCACCGATTCGACCACCTTGGTCCATATTCTCAGTAACTTCAGGCGAGTCATTAAAGGTTGTATCACGAGTATTATAAAAATCGATCACCTCTCTTAATGTGGTAAAAACACCGTTATGCATATAGGGACCGGTATTAGCTATATTTCTTAGGGTCGATGTTCTAAATTCGCCATTGTTACGTTCGTTACCGTTCTCACCACCTAAACCTAGATCTACAAAAGTAGGGTCTGCAATAAAAGCGGGTAATATAGCGTTACTCGGTACTCCTATATTTTTATAAGAGAAGTCAGAGAATATCTCGGCGCCTTCATTGGTATGATGGCACCGCTGGCAATCGCCTCTGTTATTAAAGATATTTAACCCTCGTGCTTCCGCTGCTGTAAAGTTGTCAGTCCCCGCTTGTACACGATCAAACTTCGAAGAAAAAGGAGAAAATAACTGTGTTCTTTCAAAAGCAGCAATAGCATCTGCAACGTAGTTATAGGCACGTTCACTATCTGTAAAAATATCTTCACCAAATAACTGTTCAAATTCTTGCGCATAGGTACTGTCAGCTACTTTGTCGATAACACTTTGCTCAGAGGAATTACCCATTTCAATGGCATTAAGAAAAGGGCCTTTAGCTTGTTCTTCTAATGAAGCTGCTCGTCCATCAATGAATAAACCGCCAATTAATTCTCCTCCTTGCACGAGCCTAGGGGAAGGGATATGAGCCGCATAACTTGCCGTGGGAGAATTTCGAGTACCAAAACTAGCGCCGTCAGCTCCTACAGAAGTTGGGTTTGCGCTGTTAGGGTCGTCAAAGCCCGTATTTATATCATGACAACTCGCGCACGATTGCCCAATAGGCTCTGACAAATTAGTATCGTGATAGAGCAAGTTACCTAAGTTAACGAGAATGCTGGTTTCAACTTCACTTCCGTCAAGCAGAGTTGTTATTTCATCCAGGGCTAAAACATCAATATTCACTATGGCTATATTTGAATCGCTGGTGCCATCGTTTACGGTAAAAGTAAAACTATCATTTCCTGAGAAGTCATTATTTGGCACATAGGTTGCCACATTATCGACCAGCGTCAGGGTACCATTATCAACTGAGTTTTCTACATGATACGTTAGCATGTCATTGTCGGTATCACTTGCCATTAATCTAATGATAACAGCGGTATTGTTCAGGCCCGTTGCTTGGGTATCACTAGCAATAGGTAGGTCATTATTTACTTGTGTGTTACCGGTAGCTTCATCGCTATTTACTTCAATAATAGTAGGTGATTCAACAGTAACTTCATCAGCCTCATCGCTATTACAAGCCGAAATACTTAATAACATGAAACTGAATGACACTAAGATAAGTTGTTTTTTAAAGGGGCTACTTTCTAACATATGGATACTTCCTAAAGCTAAATTCTCTCTTAAGAAAATAACAATAAAAAGTGCAAACACTGTGCATGAAATAAGGAAACAATATGCAAGTATAAATATCTCATTAAATTTATTTGCTAACTTGCCATGTTTGGCAAAACTCAATGAAATTAGCCATCAAGTTTAATAAGTGCTTTTCTTTATGGTATACCAGCCAGTACTGACGCTGAGAATGAACGGGCAATGTAAGCATGACTAAGCCTGAATCCCGCACCGCATGAGCCACGGCCAGCTTAGACAAGCAGGCGATACCTAAGCCAGCGGCCACACTGTTAATAATGGCTTCGGTATTATTTAGCTCTAATGACAAGGTCCAATAGTTAAGCTTCGGCTCTAAGTATTTACTAAAGTAACCTCTAGTGCCTGAACCTTGTTCCCTTAACAGCCAGTTTTGTGATTCAAGTTGTGCAAATGTAGGTTTAGCAATTTGACTTAAAGGGTGAACACTTGCACAGATAAGGCACATTTCATCTGATAACCAAGCAGTACTGACTAATTCAGGCTGATTTACCTTACCTTCAACCAGAGCAATGTCTAGCTCAAATTTTGCAACTTTTTGACAGATATCTGCCGTATTAGAAATTAATAAACTTTGTTGTTCGTGCAGTGTATTTTCTCTGAAGTCTCTTAATAAGTAGGGCATAACTTGCGTGCCTATAGTATCACTCGCTCCTATTTTTAAACGGCCTGTCAATTGGTTTTGTTGTGAGAACAAAACCGATATTTGCTCTGAACGAGCCAATAATTCATCAGCTAAGGGTTGTAGCTTTAAGCCAAATTCATTAATCACTAAACGGTTATTTTGCCTATCAAACAATTGCTGGCCTAATTGGTTTTCAAGTTCTGCCAGTGCCATACTTACCGCAGGCTTTGATAAAAATAATTTTTTGGCTGCTGCGGTAATAGTTTTGTCCTGAGCAACCCTCATAAAAACATTAAGTTGGCGTAATCCAATATTCACACCCACCTCATATTAAGTATTATTTAACGTTGGTTTAATTATATTCAAATATCATTAATTATCAATCAGCATTATGATCGATTCACTAAAAACGTACCTGAGAATATTAAATGCTCAAATTACTACAAAACAAACTTAATGCCTGCCCTACTGCAATGAGTGGTTTGGCGCTGAGCATAGCGACTTTAGGATGGTGCTGGGATAATACCCCTTGGGTATCTAGGTCTGGGCAACTTACAGGTGCTGTTTTCGCTTCTATCTTGTTAGTGATCATTACAGCAAAATTTGTCGTGAATTTTTCAGTACTCAAGCAAGAACTTATGCATCCCGTTATTGGTAGCGTGATCCCTACTTTTGCGATGGGCATAATGGTGATATCAAATAGTGTAGGTAAAGTGAATATCTTGTTTGGCGATAGCTTATGGCTCATTGCATTATTATTGCATTGCACTTTTTTAATCGTCTTTATTTATCATCGAGTCGCTGAATTTAAGTTGCATCACTTATTACCTAGCTGGTTTGTTCCCCCGGTAGGCTTAATAGTCGCTGCGGTTTCTTTTTCTGGCTCAACAGATTTATATTGGCTCGCTATAGCAGCATTAAACTTTGGTCTGTCGGCTTACGCGATTTTATTACCCTTGATGCTTTATCGATTTATTTTTTGTGAAACAATTCCAGCAGAAGAAAAACCTACCATTGCTATTTTAGCGGCTCCAGCAAGCTTATGCTTAGCAGGATACCTAAGTATTATCGCTATTCCCTCACCGATAGTTGTCGCTTTATTAGCTGGTATTGCTTGTTTAATGACGTTAGTTGTCTACTTCGCTTTCTTTCACTTATTACGCTTACCTTTTTCTTATGGTTATGCCGCTTTCACTTTTCCAGTGGTGATTAGTGCAACCGCTATGTTTAAAATAGTGGCTTGGTTAGAAACCTTTAACATTAACGCCATGCAGATAAAGCCAATAGTCGATTTAGCTTATATGGAGTTACTGATAGCCAGCGTCATAGTCCTTTATGTGGTGATTTGTTATGCCATGAACTTAACGGCTACAGCGAGAAAAACAAACATGGAAGTTAAGACTAATTAAAACGAAAAAAGCCCACAATTGCTTGTGGGCTTTTTAGTCTCAATTAAGAGAAATATGGTGCCTTGACCCGGAATCGAACCAGGGACACGAGGATTTTCAATCCTCTGCTCTACCGACTGAGCTATCAAGGCAGTTTGAAATTCTGATGAACTTCAAAGAGGCGCCATAATATAGGGTAATCACTGTTCAGGCAAGCATTTCCTGAACACTTTTCTTAATTATAATATTGTTATTCTTGAAAGCTTGCCGCTTCAATATTTTTAATAAAAAAGATACCATCAAAAAATGTAGGCCATTGCTTTGCCGGTAAAGTTTGTTGGTAGTCATTAGAAAACATTAATGTACCTTTCTCGACAGTTTTTTCATTATCTTTATTTAACAGCCTTAAATTTAAGAAACCAATATCTTCAGTGATATTATCATTTAACAGTGACTCAAAAGAATTATTATCATGGGTAAGAATAGCTTTGTTTTTCATAGTAACGAAATCTAAATATTCACCGGTAGCCCCTGTAAAGTGAGCCATAAAATATTGCTCACCATAAGCTTTTGCAACAACCTGTCCGGCATTTACTTGATAATTTCCATCACGCGTTAAATGCCATGTGTGCGCCCATACTATTATTTTTTTGTCGGGGTATTGCTCAGCCCAATATTTAATATTCTCGCCCATTTCTTCACTACGATTATCAGCTATTTTCCATTGCCTTTTTGCCTGAGCTTCCAGCCCCTTAGTGATGCGATACCAAAAGCGACTATCTGCAACATCAAGGTCAGTGTCCGTTAAAAACATTTGTTGTAGATCATTAAGTTGTTGGAAAAATAGTTCTTCAGCGCCGCTTTCAAAACGAGTGCGGTCAACATCTAGTACCTGCTGTATTTGATTTGAAAACAATGGCCATTCTTCACCTTGGCTTATATCCATTGCTGACTGATTTACAGTTTCCGTTAATGCTTTAACTAAACCTTTATTAGAAATTCCACCGGTATGTTGGCTGTCGAAACCAACCATAATAAGTGGTTCATCACTTACCAGTTGCTCGTTAATATAATCAAATAATGGTGTAACTTCTGTAGTTTTGGCGTACATGTAAAAAATATTATCGGGGGCAATATCTTTTATACGTTTACCTGCTTGAGCTTGTTGCCAAATATTTTTTACATCAAACATTCCACTTTCTAAAATAAAAACATCAAAATCGTGATGTTCATGTAAATACTTTATCAGTTGTGTTTTTAAGGTAAAAACACTGCCTGCTCCATGAGTTTGTTCACCTAGGCCCACAATACGTGCATCACCTAAACTATCTGCAAAATTAGATAAGTCAGCTTCAGATAACACTCCTTCTGTAGTGTTAATTTCTAGCGTATGACTAATAATATTTTGATGAAACTCATTGGCCTCTGTATTTTTTGATGATGTAATTGATGGGTTTTCTGTAACATTATTAGAATCACAAGCCATGAACATAAATATATGTAAACTGTAAAAAATGGCTAATGCTGTTTTCTTTAACATGATATTCCTTTATCGAAAAATTTAGTGGTTATTGTTATGACAAGATTCTCATAATATTCATTTTATGCAAACATCATTTTCATATAGGTTATGCACTTAGATGAGTTCAGCTATCAATGTTTAACTTTGAAATACTAGATTGCAGACATAAAAAAACCAGCATCACTGCTGGTTTCTTAAAATCATGTTTCAATCAAGACTTAGGTAAATATTGCAACCATCATCCAGAAGAATAAAATGGATAACCCAGCACCTACCGGTAAGGTGATAACCCAAGATACAACAATATTACGTACTACGGTTAAATTGATTGCCGCAATACCACGCGCCATTCCTACACCTAACACAGCACCCACTAAGGTTTGTGTAGTTGAAATAGGTAAGCCAGTACCAGAAGCAATAACAACAGTACATGCCGCTGCTAACTCTGCCGCAAAACCACGACTCGGTGTTAAATGCGTAATGCCATTACCAATCGTGGCAATAACTTTATGACCAAATAGCGCAAGACCCGCCACTATACCAAAACCACCTAGCGGTAAAATCCACCAAGCAATAGCAGATTTAGCTGCAATTTGACCTTCATTACCAACAATACTTACTACAGCGGCTAGTGGACCAATCGCATTAGCAACATCGTTTGAACCATGAGCAAATGCCATAGCACAAGCGGTAACTATCATTAGAACGGCGAAAACTTTTTCTACGTTGGCGTAATGTGTTTTCCTAGTGGCTGTTTCATCAAACTTCAAACGGTTGATAAATATTTTACCAAGAATAGCGACGAAAACCGCAGCAATAATCGCATAAACAAAGCCTTCCGTTGAACCTATGTTCAAGCCTAAATGTTTCAGCCCTTTTTTGATAGTCACTAAAGAAAGAACGAAACCCGCTAGGAACATGTAGAAAGGTACCCAACGTTTAGCTTGAACTAAGGGTTTGTCCGTATCAAAAATTAATTTTTGCGCGCTATTAAAAATAAGAAAAGCGATAACACCTGAAATAAGCGGTGTAATTATCCAACTACCCACGATACCAAGTACTTTGCCCCATTCAACTGCATCAACACTTACGCCAACGGCAGCAAAACCAACAATGGCGCCAACAATTGAGTGAGTAGTAGATACTGGCCATCCTAAGATAGAAGCAATAAGTAACCAAGTTGCCGCAGCAAATAATGCTGAGATCATACCAAAGACAAGTAATTCAGGACTGTCTACGAAATAAGCCGCATCAATAATACCTTTACGTATGGTTGAAGTAACTTCACCACCCGCTAAATATGCACCTGCAAATTCAAATACCATTGCAATAATAATAGCTTGTTTAATCGTTAATGCTTTTGAACCAACTGATGTACCCATAGCATTAGCAACATCGTTTGCACCGATGCCCCAAGCCATAAAAAAACCAACAACGCCGGCAAGAATGACCAACATTGGGCCATGTGTTAATAAAATATCCATGACTTACCCTTACTTTCTAGCCAGTAAAATTTCTAATCGAGCACCAACACGCTCAGCTAAATCGGCTAAATCACCTACCCACTCTATAATTTGATATAAAAACATTACATCAATAGGGTTTAAGTCATTTTCAATAGCCAACAAGTCGCTGCGCAATTTAATTTGCATGCCGTCAGTGTCATCTTCAATTTCATCTAATTGATTGATCATTTTCTCAACCAATTCTACTTCTCGACCACGAAATCCGGTTTCTAATAAGTCGTCTAATTCATTAATGGCGTCAGCGGCTTTTTCGGCTGCGTCAATATTTCTTGCTACGTAAGTAATAAAAGATGCTTGTAGTTTTTCAGGTATAAGAAGTTTACGCCCAAAAATACGTCCAGCTATATCTTTTGCTTTGTTAGCGATTTTATCTTGTTGAGTAAGTAACTCTAATAAGTCAGCACGATCTACCGGCATAAATAAACCGCCCGGTAATTCAAGGCGTATTTGACGTTTTAAAGTATCTGCGTCACGTTCATACTTTGAGATTTTACTACGAATTTTTCCAGCTGTTGACCAGTCTTGATCAGCACAAGCAGCAAAGAAAGGAGGTAGTTGATTACAACACTTAGTGACCAATCGAATATGTTTTTCTAATGGTTTAATAGGTGATTTTGCAAATACACCTAGTATTGAATTTCTAGCCATAATTTTATTCCGAGAGCCTAATTGCTCTTTGTTATTATTCGTCGCGGATATTAACCCATTCAACACGATGTTCAAGCGTTTTATGACGATTACGTGACAATTCTTAGTATCTTTTGTTATATCTACCCATAATTATTGAAAATATTTATGGGTAGATACAAAGTTATTTAAACGTAGCGGAATCTTTATAGATTTACAAAGATTTTATATCTTCGGCCGTTGTATGACGAACGTCTTTGCCTTTAACAAAATAAATAATGTATTCACAAATGTTTTGGCAGCGGTCGCCAATTCGTTCTAATGCGCGAGCCGACCAGATAACCGTCATTATTTGTGGAATAGAACGAGGGTCTTCCATCATATAAGTCATTAATTGACGCATTAACGCTTCATATTCACGGTCTATTTTTTCATCGCTTTGATGTGTAGTTACGGCTGATTCGACATCCATACGGGTGAATGCATCTAAACTTGCCTGTAAAAACTCTAAAACCTTACGGCCTAAATTATCTAAATTAAGTAATAATGCCTTTTGATCGCCAGAAAAATTTTCTAGTGCTACACGGGCAATTTTTTGTGCTTCATCGCCGATACGCTCGAGATCTGCAATGGTTTTTATAATGGCCATAATCAAGCGTAAATCGCCTGCTGCCGGCTGACGTTTAGCTATAATACGGGTACATTCATCGTCAATGCTAACTTCTAATGCGTTAATTTTATAGTCCGCTGCTAAGACACTTTTCGCCAGCGTTTCATCAGCATTATTTACTGCACTTAATGAGTCGCTTAATTGCTTTTCTACTAAGCCGCCCATGTGCATTACATGGTTAATGACATTTTCTAAGTCTTCATTGAATTGGCCTGAAATATGACGACCAAGATTTAAGTTATCCATTTTATTTCCTTCTTATTTCACGTTAAATGAAATGGTTATCGTCAATATTAACCGTAACGGCCAGTAATATAATCTTCGGTTTGCTTTTTAGCAGGGGTGGTAAATAGCGTATTGGTATCGCTGTATTCAATTAAGTCACCCATGTACATAAATGCAGTTTGATCTGAAACACGTGCTGCTTGTTGCATGTTATGCGTAACAATCACCACGGTAAATTGTTTTTTCAAGTCATTAATCAATTCTTCAATCGTTAATGTTGAAATAGGGTCAAGTGCTGAAGTAGGCTCATCAAGTAATAACACTTCTGGCTTAATCGCAATGGCGCGGGCAATTACTAAACGTTGTTGTTGACCACCTGAAAGACCTAAAGCACTATCGTGTAAACGGTCTTTTACTTCATTCCATAATGCGGCACTGCGCAGTGCATTCTCTGCAGCTTCATCTAAAACACGGCGATTGTTTTCGCCCATAATGCGTAAACCATAAACAACATTCTCATAAATGCTTTTAGGAAACGGATTAGGGCGTTGGAACACCATACCCACTTGACGACGTAACGCCGCAACATCAACCTGCTTGCCGTAAATATTTTCACCATGAAGATTAATCGCACCTTCAATTTTACAAGTATCAACTAAGTCATTCATCCGATTGATACAACGTAATAAGGTAGACTTACCGCAGCCACTTGGGCCGATAAATGCCGTTACTTGTCCCTTAGGGATGGACATACTGATATTCTGTAACGCTTGTTTGTCACCATAATATAAGTTTAAATTTTTAATTTCTAACGCTACTTGCTCTGGCGATAAGTTATTAAGGTCAAGTTTAACTTGTGGTTCTAATAGTTTTCTAGGGCTAACTGAAATCATAAGTGTCTCTTTCAATTCTTAAATTTTGTTCGGTTAAAGCGAATTCTAGATTCTAGGTTCTAGATTCTCGGTTCTAAATCTTAATGCTCTAACATGCGATATTTTTCTCTTAAACGATTACGTATGGTAACCGCAGTCATATTCAGTGAAACTATAATAGTTACCAATAAAAATGCCGTGGCGAACACTAACGGACGTGCCGCTTCTACGTTCGGACTTTGGAAACCAACATCATAAATATGAAAACCTAAATGCATAAACTTGCGGTCTAAATGTAAGAAGGGAAAATTACCATCGAGGGGTAAGTTTGGTGCCATTTTCACTACACCTACCAACATTAAAGGCGCAACTTCACCTGCGGCACGAGCAATAGCTAAGATAATACCTGTCATAATAGCAGGACTGGCAATCGGTAGAATAATACGCCATAAGGTTTCAGCTTTCGTAGCTCCTAGTGCTAAAGAGCCATGACGCATAGCTGATGGTATGCGTGACAAACCTTCTTCGGTTGAAACAATAACTACGGGTAGCGTTAAAATAGCTAAGGTAATCGCTGACCACATAACACCCGGAGTACCAAATGTTGGGCTGGGTAAGGTTTCAGAATAAAACAACTGATCCAAACTACCGCCGACCATATAAACAAAAAAACCTAAACCAAATACACCATAAACAATTGATGGCACACCCGCTAAGTTAATAACAGCAATGCGCAGTAATTTGGTTAGTGCATTCTTACCAGCATATTCATGTAAATAAATAGCAGCAACAACCCCCATTGGAGAAACAATAACCGTCATCAATAAAACCATTAAAACGGTACCAAAGATAGCAGGAAAAACACCACCTTCCGTATTTGCTTCCCTAGGGTCATCAACTAAGAAGCTGCCTATTTGCTCAATAAATACTGAAGCTCGGCCAAAGATAGACAATTTATTGTTATAAGTTATTTTGATTATCTCTTCAAAATTTATCTTAATAACTTCGCCGCCCATTGCTCGTACCACTAATTGGTCACGAGCGACTTTTTCACGAATCGCCATTAACTCAGCTTCTAGTATTTGGTAATCAGCATTATGACTGGCAACTTGCGCATCAATTTCTTGCTCACGCTCAACCGTTAACGTGTCATCAAGCTTATGTTTACGCTTTTTCAAACGTAAACGTTCTATTTGATAATTAATGGCGCCGATATCAACTTTTTGTAATTCAGCCATTTCTTCTTGAAAGCCATCAACGCGTTCAACTAATTCAGCCATTTTATCTAGGCCTTCAGGTTTACCGTCTAAAATAATGCCTTCAATATAGCCATAAAAATTACCATTGGTACGGCGTTCAACAACCACCACCTCTTCAGGTTTAGAGGTCTTATTAATTAGTGGCATTAACAACCAGCGGAAATCTAAATTAACTAATTCACGGTTACCCGTTTTCACTAAGATGCGTTCAATGGTTTCTTTATTAGGATCTAAACCTAAATCTAAATGCGACAACTGTTTTGTAGGAAGACTCTCACGATCGTATATTTCACCGATAACTGTTACTGCTCTGCCTTTTTCATCAACCGTTTCAAATTGATAAATGTCTGCTGGCCAAAAGTACGATAATCCCCGTGAAGCAATTAACCACAATAAACCTAGAACTGAAATTAAACTGATACTTACTCCGCCAGCAGATAACCATACCCACGGTGAACCAGATTTAAACCAACTATTCATAAACTCAGTTCCTCAACTATAACGAGCTGTATTTTTCACGTAAGCGCTGACGTATCAGCTCGGCAAACGTATTGAAAATAAAGGTGAAAATAAATAAAACAAAAGCGGCTAAAAACAGAATGCGATAATGCGAACTACCCACTTCCGACTCTGGCATTTCAACAGCAATATTCGCAGCTAAGGTGCGCATACCTTGGAATATACTCCAATCTAAAATTGGGGTGTTACCTGTAGCCATTAGCACAATCATGGTTTCGCCAACAGCGCGACCTAAACCCATCATTACTGCCGAGAATATACCTGGACTAGCAGTTAACAGCACGACTTTAGCAAGTGTTTGCCATTGCGTTGCGCCAAGGGCTAAAGAACCACTAGTTAAATGTTTAGGTACACTGAAAATTGCATCTTCTGCCATTGAGAAAATGGTAGGAATAACCGCAAACCCCATAGCAATACCAACAACCAGTGAATTACGCTGGTCAAAATCAATACCTAAATCATTGGTTATATATTGGCGAACATCGCCGCCAAATAACATGGTTTCAAATACAGGAGATAAAGCAAAGGCGCTAGCTCCTGCAAGAATCAATATAGGAACAAGCAGTATAGGTGCCCATGTTTCAGGAATTTTATTTTTCATTTCTTTTGGCAATTTATGCCAAGCGAATGCGGTTAAGAACACCGATAAAGGCAGAAATATTAATAACATTGCTATAGCGGGTAAATAGTTTTCAATAATAGGCGCTAACCATAATCCCGCTAAGAAGCCCAAAATAACCGTGGGTAAAGCTTCCATTAACTCTATAGTGGGTTTAACTTTTCGGCGCATACCTGATGTCATAAAGTAAGCAGTGTAAATTGCAGCACTTAAGGCAATAGGTACAGCAAACATCATCGCATACATGGCCGCTTTCATGGTACCAAATGAAATAGGCACCAATGAAAATTTACCTTCAAAGTCGTCTGAACCCGACGTTGACTGCCAAATAAATTCTGGCTCTGGGTAACCTTCATACCAAACCTCTTCCCACAATGCGCTCCATGTCACTTCTGGATGCTCATTTTCAACACTGAATATTTTTAATTGATTATCATCAATTATCACCAAGCCATCTGCACGTGGTGAAATGGAAAATGCGGTTGGTTGGCTTGTTGTTAACTGCCCACGCCATAAATCAGCTTCGCTGGTAGTGTAGAAAGCGCCCAATTGACCTGAAGGCGTTAGCGTATAAAAGCTTTTGCGGAATTGTTCGGTATAGATGGCGGTAACCGCTTCGTTATCACTAACATTAAAACTGCGAATGCTTTTAAACTGACGACCGTTATCTGTTGCTACTTCAAACCACTGCGTAACTTGTCCTGCACTATTACCTATTAAAATAGAGCTACTGCCAGAAAGTAATGCCATTGAAGTTACATGTTGTGGCTTTGTACTATTTTGCTCTAAAGACGGGATAATGGTTGCTTTAAGTTCAACAACATCTTCATCGTCAAGATCATATACAAATACTTGATCATCACTGCGAACAAAGGCTAACGCCATATCTGGTGTAACTAATATTTCATCTACATGGTCAACGGGGAAATCAATTTCCTGATAGTTAGCTTCATAAGCACTGTCGTAAGTAAAATCATCTTCAGCAATCAAACTAGTTTTTATCAAACGTTTGTCACGAGTAAAGCCAACAAATACCGCTTTTTCTTCGTTCAACCCAAAAGAAAGCTCAGTAAACATCTCGCCATTCTCATCAACAGCGATTGTATCTTCACCTAATGGGTAACCGACACTTGGAATGATTTCACGCGAGCCAGAGTCAAAATTTGAAAAAAACTTAGCGGCAATAAGTTGTATATTACCTTCGCTATCAAGCAGTAATTTATTGTCTACGCCCGACTCAATTATATTAAGTAAGGTAGTATTGTCAGTTAATAAATTTTCAGTTAGTACCAATGCGCCTTTTTCATTTGCGGCACTTTTTACTAACTGATAAAAATCAATTTGACCTTGTTGGTTAATTTGAAAAGCGACTTCTTTTAGCTCATCAACACCCGTTGATAAGATTGGTGCAGTTGTGTTTATTTCATACTGACCAACAGGCTCTATTTTTGCTGATTCAAATATAGGTTTGATCACATACAGTAAATAGAGAAAGATCAGCACAAGCGTAAATAAAACACTTATACCTCCTAACGTTATTAACCAATGTGCTAACGTATTTTTCAACTGACGTGGGCCAGTCGACTTCAATGCAATTGCCACTCAAAACACCTTTAATTATGGAAATTTTAATACGGGTCGAATTATAAGACAGTTATATGACACATTTGTGACAAGGGATAATTCCTTTGTAAAAAAATTAGCAATCGTTGAATATGGAGGAGCATAAATGATGAGAATCATGCCAATAAATAATAATTTCAGATCAAAAATCACCATTATTACTGATAGAAACTATTGATTAAAAGACTCTAGTCGTGATACTGACATTAGTTAATATGCGCTAATCAATACTTAGGGTTACATCGAGAACGCCTTTATTATTAGGCTAAAGAGCATAAACAAACTTGAGCGAAGTGAAAATAGGCCGCTATTTTTAGCTCTGTTGAATAGCTTGATAGGTACTTTATTTAATTATCAATTTGATTTCGATCATGCTCACGTATACCAAACTATAAATAAAGAAATTGTAACTTCGACAGCTACAAATAAAATGTAATAGATTGTACCTGTGCATGTTAAAAATACGGCGATTTGTAGGTAAACAGAAACACGGCGTGGAGCGAAACGCAGTACCTATTTACCTACAGAATAGACTGTACAATGGCTGTCTTATTTTTTAGTCAGGTTTGTGCGCCAATAGGGTCGCAAACTGCAATTTCGCGCCATTGTGCATAGTACCAACATCTTCATTATACTTGATCAACTCCCAGCCCTCATAAGCTTTACGTAACTGCCCCGTTTTTAGGGTAAAAGGAAAGGGAACTGGGCATGGGTGTTCTTCAGTGCTCATGGCGCAAACAATCAGGTTATAACCCCCGGGCAGAGTACGCTTATGCATATCGGCAATAATAACATCAACACGAGCTGGGTCGATAAACATTAAGGTTACTGTGCAGGAAATAAAGCCATAGTCCTCATCAATGTTAGCATTGTTAATGTCATACACCTGAGCTTTAATATTATTCATGCTCTCTTCAACAATAATGCTTTGCAGTATATCAATGGCTCCAGGATTAATATCTACGGCGGTAATGTTAAATCCGAGCTGACCGAGATACACTGCATTGCGCCCATTCGAACACCCCATATCTAACGTATCGCACGGCTCAATTATTTTGCACGCATCCACTACTTCACTGTGCGCAGGATTTAAGCCGTAACGACTATTTAGATCAACTATCATGGTAACAACTTGTTTTGAAATGAGGACTATTATCTTACTACTGATCTTGCTTTATTGAATATCAATAGTCTTATTCAATAGGCTTTGTTTGACCTTAATCAACAACACTCCTGTTGGAGTTAAATTCAGCTGTGCTGTAAAGCCCCTTGTGAATAGGTACCAATAAGCTCCTTACCCGTAAAAATTGCACTATATTTCATATTAGCCGTATCCATTGTTAATAATATTTATCCGTCATTTATTGTGACGCGATATCATCAGGCAAAAGTACTAAACAGCTTTCCTAAAGTACTTTGCCTCAAGTCGCGCTTTATAAAAGCTGTAGTTTCAAACTTATTTTACCTTATGCAATACCAGCCTGGAGGGATATTCTGATCCTGCGTAAAAAGTATGTGTAGAGGATATTCTGTGAGTCTGGTAATTTAAATCTTCCCCTGTGTGTGGATTCTCCAGATATGAGCAAAGACTACCTGACAAACGAACTTCAATCTGACTACCTGCTTTAATAGTAATAATTTGTTCAGTTAACCCTGTGATAGTCATTTGCGCCGGAGTATTAGGTGCTAAAAATTCAGGCTGGTTGTAGCCATTTCGATATCGAGTCCTGGTGCCCGCAGACATTAAAAACTGATCGCTTTCAGGAACGCCAACATTAACAAAAAAATCTGCATCAATTGCGCTGCTCGAGCCCCATAAATAAAATTCTGGTGCTCCCAAAAGATGAGTATCTTCTTTAAAAATTGGTGACATAAGAATAATATTTTCACTTGTGCCTGTACAGTCATCTTGATAATCGGGGGCAACTTCAAGTGCTATACTCGATGACTGAATGACAGGTGTATTACTTAATTTTGGCTGATATGCGTTAGTAAAATCTGCATAAAAAACAAGCTCTTCTGTTGCTTCTGAAAAACTACTAAAGCTCGTCAGTTCCTTATCAGTGACTGAGGTCATATACTGGTTGGTCGGGATAATATGCTGTTCTGTATTTAGCAGGTTGTTTTCAAAGAATTGTATGACAGTATCTGAAAGCGGATCATCAATTGTGTCTCCCCACATATTACTTGGCTTGCAATGTGCACCAGGAATAACCACAAATTTATGTTTATCTTTAACCGCGGGACAGGCGTTCTCCATTACACCTTTTCGAACATCAAAAACGGTGTATTCACCAATACTAGTAAGTAAGGTTGCCGCACAAAGTTTTGGCCATAAATGGTTGATGCCATGCGTAGCAAAAATCTCTGCTGTCGGTACAGGGTTGGCTACCATACTTTGCCATAAGGGATGTTTATAACCTAGTAATTCACTATCTAGGGACTGCGGACTTAAGGTATTAGTGGCTAGGCGATGTTTTTCTTCAGAAAACCAACTTCCTTCATCCATTAGGTGAAACCAGCTTAAGGCCTGAGTATTAACTATACCACCATGAAAAGAGAATGATTCATCGGCAACGGCTCCATCAGCCCAAACCGCTTTTATCTTGTCATTACCAATAGCAGATGCCATCGCTGTGTAGCCTGCGTAAGAACAACCAACGGTACCAAGCTGTTCGTCATTCGCCCACGGCTGTTGCGCTACCCAATCAACTAATGCACTACCATCCTCAACTTCATCTCTGTAAGGCATAAATTCGCCATCGGATTTATGCGTCCCTCGACTCGACTGTATAACAAACGCAAAACCTCTGCGAGTAAAATGTTCTGCCTGAGATTTTAACGAATTATCAGACCTTAAGTGTAAATAAGGGGAGCGATTGACCAACACCGGAAATTTATTGTCTGTGCCTCCTTCAGGTAAAAACACCTTAGTCCAAAGTGCTACGCCGTCATCAGCTGGTACCATTTTTTCTAACATAGTATTTTCAGCAAAGGCGACTTTTACAGGAAGTGGAGTGTCGGGATCGGCGGAATCCCCTCCTCCTCCACACGCAGAAATAATAAATAATAGAGGCAGTATGAATGTTAAATAAAGCCTTCTTATCGTTAAGGGAGTGTATGCATGATGAAGATTAGTATTGCTATTTTTTGTGGTCATGGATATTCCTTAGTACCTACGCAAGTCGTCGATATAGTTAGTTTTTACTACCTAGCATAGGTAAGGAAGTAAGATTCGGTAGTTTTATACTGTTAGAGTGCTGATACTTAAAAATCCTTCGAAAAATAGTTATTTAAACTAATAAATAATTTATTGATGTTTTACCTATACTCAACTCGTTGTAGCCACTGATAAAATGCATGTTTCCTAGTAGAGCAGTATTAAAACCAATGACGTTTAATTTTTAATTACTCTTTTGAAATTGCACAAATAATAGTTAAGTTAGGGCCTAGCAAAAATGAAAATAGGCCTAAATGAACTTCCCAGAGAAACTTTAGTAGATTGATAAATCGTTTGTTGATTTATATTTAGCTTCAGTTCATAAAATAATTGAACAAAATTATCGTTTTATATGAAGATACACAGCTACTAAAAATAAAAGGTGATTGTTAACTAAAAGTTTTTTGTTTATCTTAACCATAAAATAAAAATAACAATTTGAGGTGTAATGTGAGTTTAAGTAAAGTTATGTCTAAAAACTTAATCACTTTAGAACTAGATGATGATTTAGGTAAAGCTAAAGCCATATTTGATCAGCATAAAATCCATCATATTTTAGTACTTAATGGTAAAGAGCTTGCTGGCATAATTACCGACCGAGATATTTACAAACATTTAAGCCCAACAATAGGCACAAAAAACGAGACACCTCGCGATAATTCAATGTTACAGAAAAAACTGCATTTAATAATGAGCCGTAATCTCATCACCACGGGTGAAAATGCAACATTAAATGAAGCGGTATTACTCTTTTATGATAATCATATTTCATGCTTGCCGGTTGTAAATGAGTTGATGCAGCCAGTTGGTATCATTAGCTGGCGCGATATTTTGAAAGTTATCGCTTTACAATATCGTCATAAATTATCAGAAGCCAAAATAATCTAATAATGTTAGTGAGCTGTTGTTAACCTATAACGGGTCATCGACTAAACTTATCCCCCAACTAGATTGATGTCTTTATTTCACTATATAGATACAAAAAATCATTTCGTAATAACGGCACAAAACAACTACCTTTAACATTACTGTCCGATTCCCGCGAGTGTTTAATAATATTTGCATTTATACTGCTTAGCACTAAAGCAAATCACAAACGGAAACTCTATTAATGCTAGATATCGATATTTGCCAAAGTGCTCGCTTAAGTCGCGATGCAAGATTTGATGGTAAATTTTATACAGCGGTTCTAACTACCGGTATTTTTTGTCGTCCAGTTTGCCCTGCTCGCCCGCCAAATCCTGAGAATGTTCGCTATTATCAAAGTGCTGAACTTGCGCAAAATTCGGGTTTTCGCCCATGTAAGCGCTGCTTTCCTGAACTTGCCCCTGCTCCTTTATTGCCGGAAAAAATAAAACGAATAGTACAAAGCTATTATGAAAACAATAACAGCGTTTCTCAATGTGCTAAACACCAGCAAATAAGTGAGCGCCAACTTCAGCGATTATTTGTCCAATACTATGGTTTGGCACCTAGCGAATTTTTTCATCAACAACGTTTATTGCAAGCACGAAAATTATTAACAACAACAAACCTCAGTATGACCAATATTGCCTATGCGGCAGGTTTTAATAGCGTGAGACGCTTTAACGAAGTGATAAAAAGTGCCTATGCAGTAACACCTAGTGAAATACGCGGTAAAAAAATCACAGAGAATAGCAATAAAATATTTGACGGTTTAAACTCTTCCAATACGGTAACAATATCATTACCTTATCGCCCCCCTTTTGATTGGTCATTGATGTTAAGTTTTTTTCGTTTTCGCCAAATAAGTAATATTGAAAAAGTGACCCAAACAGAATATTGCCGTAGTTTTATTTTAGAAAATTGTCATGGCTGGTTCAAAGTATCTCAATCTGCAGACAAGCCAAGTTATAAAACAAAACATGCCTTACAGTTAACGGTAAGCATGAATGATTTCAGCTATTTGAATCAAGTGATCACGCGAGTGAGAAAAATGTTTGACCTTGACGCTGACATGTCATTAATTCATCAGCATTTAAATTCGCACCCTGTACTCAATAGCGTTATTGGCCAATACCCCGGTTTAAGGTTACCCGGTTGTTGGAATATTTTTGAATTTTCAATACGTGCTATTTTAGGCCAACAAATATCAGTGAAAGCAGCGACGACATTAGCGCAAAGAATAGCAGAAAAATATGGCAGTGATCTAGAACAAGCACAAAGTCCGTATGCCGAAATGACCAAGCACTTCCCTACACCTGAGCAGTTAAAACAGGTCGATTATTCAGAGATAGGTTTAACCCAATCTCGACTCGCGACATTACAACGTTGGGTCGACTTTTATTTAGCAACGCCCGATGTGTTCGAAAAATCAGAAAATATTGAAACTTTAGAAAAAATACTGACTCAGTTAAAAGGCATAGGCCCATGGACAGTTAATTACATTGCGATGCGTGGTTTAAGTGACCCTGATGCTTTCCCTAGTGCCGATTTAGGCATTATCAAAGCATTAACTGTAAACGGTGAAAGACCTAATAACAGAGCAATATTAGCCACGGCTCAACAATGGCGCCCTTGGCGAGCATACGCGGCAATTTACTTTTGGCAGTCACTTGCGATAACTAATGCCACTAAAACACAAATTTCAAAAGAAAAAACACCTAAAAAAGAGAAATAACCATGTACTTTATGATCACCTCTTCTCCGTATGGCGATATTGCTTTAACGGCAAATGAACAAGGCTTAACCGCGCTCTCTTTTCAACAGGGGGCATTACCCCTTGTTATTGATGATAACTATATTGAAAGTCCAAAGCATTTCATTGCAGTATGTCAGCAACTGGCAGAATACTTTTCAGGTACGCGCACAGTATTTGATTTGCCACTTGCTCCTCAAGGCACACCTTTCCAACAAAAAGTATGGCAGGCGCTAGCGACCATCAAACAAGGTGATACGCAAAGCTATTTATGGATAGCAAAAAAAATTAACAATGAAAAAGCAGTACGAGCAGTGGGGGCAGCAAACGGGAAGAACCCTATCGCGCTAATTATTCCTTGTCATCGAGTTATTGGTGCCAATGGTAAATTGACCGGATATGCAGGAGGATTAGCCTTAAAGGCAAAGCTATTAATGCATGAGAAAGCACATTTTACGGTTTAATGATCTTTATTCTAACGAGGGAATATCAAACTAAACGTTCATCTACCAACTTATTAGCGGCAAATGAACGCTTAAAGTTCTGTTATTCAGATAAAGCTATTCAACAACCCATAGCTTTTTCTTTTCTACGCCGTCACGCAAAAAGCGAAACTCAACTTTATCGCCTTTTGCATAAGTCGACATACGTTGTTTAAGTTTTACCGCTGATTCTATGTCTTTTAACTGATGACCACCCACAGTTAATAATATATCACCACCTAACAACATAGGAGTACGGCCGATAAGAATATTAAGGTTACCACCTCTAAAACCCATTTTGTCCGCTAATGTTCCAGGGATAACTTGTTGAATTAACATGCCATAGCCATGTGGGTTATTTAACGCTTTCGCTAATTTTTCATTCAGTAATTGAGGAATGAAACCAGAAAAAACGCCTGGATCGCTATCCATTACCGTACGAACAGTATCTATAGAAACTACAAAACCTAAACCATTACTACCACCGGTATTTGAAAGAATATAACTAACAATACCAATAACTTCGCCATCAAGGTTAAACATTGGACCACCAGAGTTTCCTTTATTGATAGCTGCATCTGTTTGTAAAAATCGTGGTATTAACGTTGAACCTGGAATTTGTTCACGATCGCGTACACCACTTAAATATCCAACCGATAAGCTGTGGCTAACACCATAAGGTGCGCCAATAACAACAACTTGCTGGCCAATATCATAATCACCTGATTCAGCTAGTTTTAATGGCTTAATTTTACTTGGCACATGAGCGGCTTGGATCATCGCTAAATCAATTAATGCATCAACCCAAACGACATGCCCAGACGTCTTTGATCCATCAGCAAATATCACTTCAATTTCTGTCGCACGATCTACAACATGTGCTGCGGTTAAGATCCGCCCTTCTTGACTAATTAACGCCCCTGAACCTAAAGAATCAGCAGTACTTACTGTGTACTTAACTTGGCCTGGTTCTGGTTGAGCGAGTGCCTTTACATGTAATTCTACAACACCGTTATTCACGGCCTTAAATAATTTTTGCACACCGTTTTCCGCAAAAGAAAACAATGAACAAGTTGAAAATAAAATGAATAGAGCAATACGTAACATTAATAATGTCCTTAGAATAATGTATAAAAATAAGAGAGAAAATGAATCATCAAGCAGTCTAGCTAAAATGTAACTTTATAGCAGTACATTTTTAAAATTTAAAATAACTGTTAGCCAATAAGGCTAAGCCTGATAAGATGTTTGCAGTTTTTTTCAAGAATAAAAAAAGTAATGATTGCAGATTTTTTTACTGTTTTCGCGCTAGCTATTTTATTATGGATGGCTTGGTTATTAATTAAAGCAAAACGTTTCACCCAATTTAAGCGTGAGATCGAGCAAGAATTAAAACCAAAGGTTATCGCAGATATTTTAGCTGAGTTAGAAGAAAGCAGAAGTGAACTTTTTCCAAATAACGAGGTTCATCAACAGGCAACGCTGTATTATTGGACTCAATATAAAGCTCGTATTTTGCAAGCGGCGTTGCAGCGAGAGATTATTAGCACACAATGGCTAAAAGATACTGGCAACTTACGTAACAGCCAGCATCTTTTTCATATTGAACAGCAGTATTTAAATTAAAGGTTACCTTAACCTTTTCGTTTGAATTGAATATCCCAAACGCCATGACCTAAATTATTGCCACGGTTTTCAAATTTCGTTAACGGACGAGAATCAGGACGTGGAACAAAGTCACCTTCAATCGCTAAGTTTTCATAACCTGGTGCAGAATTCATATCTTCAATCATACACTCTGCATAGTTTTCCCAATCGGTCGCCATATGAAAAACACCGTCTACTTTAAGTTTTTGACGAATGGTTTCGACAAATTCAAGAGAAACAATACGACGTTTATGGTGTTTCTTTTTATGCCATGGGTCAGGGAAAAATAATTGCACAGTCGTTAATGAGCTATTAGGGATACAGTCAGCAAGCACTTCTATCGCGTCGTGTTCAAAGACCTTTAAATTATCAACGCCTTCTTCTTGCGCCAATGAAATACAAGCACCAACACCAGGGCGATGAACTTCAACGCCAACAAAATTTAGCTCAGGGGCATTTTTTGCCATTTCAACTAAAGATTTACCCATGCCAAAACCAATCTCTAAAACAATAGGATTGCTATTATTAAAAAGATGTGCAAAATCGATCATTCCGTCTTGATGGTTCAAGCCCATTGTTGCCCAAAACTGCTCTAAAGCACTCGCTTGCCCTTTAGTTAAACGACCTTCACGTTTAACGAAACTGCGCACTTTACGAATGTACTTGCCTTCTTTTTCGGCTTGTTCAATTGTCTTGTGGGTTCTTTCTTCAGTCATATGCTTTGTCTTTACTGGTTATATTTAAAAATTAATGATTGTTAATGCGTAAAACGATTACGCCCACCACACATCATATAAATCGCTTACAGCTACTGCTGTAGCACCATTGCTGTTCAACCATGATTCAACGGCAGTACGGTGTTCATCGGTACATTTACCAATCTTTTGAGTACAGATAATACCATGCCATAACACATCGCCTTCACCACCAAAACCTAAGCCATTTGGCTGAATAACGTCACTAAAAAAGTTATTTAAAAAGGCATCAACAGTATCATTATCTGTGCCATCGGCTAATTTAAAAGCAACGTCAAAACCTAATTCTTGATACTCATCAACACGTAACTTCTTACGTAAACGGCGGTTACGATTTTTAGCATTTACTTTCATTTTAATTCCTTAAAGCTTATAGAGTGTGTCCCGAACAATAATCTCGAGATCAATATGGACGAGAGCATAATGGCATTATAAATTTTTGCAATAAAAAATGCACATTTATTCGTTAGCGTTTATTAGGTAGACTATGCCGGCTATGACAAATCAAACTCAAATATCAATAAAATCAGCACAGTATTTTGCCACGCAAACACTCGACTGGTACCAAGCCCAAGGCCGTAAACATTTACCTTGGCAACAAAACAAAACCCCATACCGTGTATGGATTTCAGAAATTATGCTGCAACAAACACAAGTCGCTACGGTTATTCCTTATTACCAGCGCTTTATGGACAGTTTTCCAACCATCACAGATTTAGCCAACGCTGATGAAGACACCGTGTTACATCATTGGACAGGTTTAGGTTATTACGCACGGGCACGTAATTTACATAAAACTGCAAAAATAATAGTTCAAGAATATCAAGGTAACTTCCCGGAAGAAATTGAACAAGTTATTGCCCTACCGGGTATTGGCCGTTCAACTGCTGCCGCGATTCTCAGTTTGGCGTTAAATAAGCATCATGCGATTCTAGACGGTAATGTAAAACGCGTATTAGCACGTTGTTATATGGTTGAAGGACATAATGGCCAAGCCAAATATGAAAAAGCGTTATGGCCTATTGCTGAAGTATTAACGCCAGCAAAAGGTGTCGCGCAGTTTAATCAAGCGATGATGGACCTAGGTTCACTCGTTTGTACTCGCAGTAAGCCTAAATGTGAGCTTTGTCCATTATGTGAAACTTGCTTAGCGTTTTCGTTGGATGAACAAGCTAGCTTCCCGCAAAAGAAGCCGAAGAAAACCATACCTGAAAAGCAGACTATTATGGTAATACCGCGTATTAACCAACAGGTATTAATGGAAAAACGTCCACCTAGTGGTATATGGGGGGGATTATGGTGCTTCTTAGAGGTTCAGCACCCAGATGAAATTGCATCTTTATTGGCTAAACAAAACCTAAAGCAAACCTCAGCACAGCCATTAACAAAGTTTCGTCATACTTTTAGTCACTTCCATTTAGACATAGAGCCGATAGTAATTGATTGTGAACAATTACCGGTAAAAGAAATCAACGAAAACAGCCAACAACAGTGGTACAATTTGGCCACAATAGCATCGGTTGGCTTAGCGGCATCAACGCAAAAACTGATCACCTTATTAAAGCCATGATATTTATATACCCGATCCACAAATAATCAAGAACTAGAGAAATAACTTATGAGCCGTATTATATTTTGTCAAAACTTAAAAAAAGACGCAGAAGGATTAGGATTTCAACTTTATCCTGGAGAAGTGGGCAAACGTATTTTTGATAATATTAGTCAAGAAGCATTTAAAAACTGGCAACAGAAACAAACCATGCTAATTAATGAGAAAAAAATGAACATGATGGAGCCAAATGACCGTGCTTTTTTAGAAGAAGCCATGGTTGCTTATCTTTTTGAAGGAAAAGAGCCAGAAATTGAAGGCTATGTTCCTCCTAAAAAATAACGATTAAACGACCTTTTTTTTATCGAACAATGATTAATTTGCAGTTTTGCGCTGACTATTCCGACAATAAGCCTGAAAAACAAGCAAACAAACATTTAATTGAAAATAAAGGTTGACGAACAAAACGAAAAACAGTTTAATACGCCCCGTCTTCAAGGCAAAGCCGAAAAGACAGCAGATTAGACACTGCCTCGATAGCTCAGTCGGTAGAGCAGAGGATTGAAAATCCTCGTGTCCCTGGTTCGATTCCGGGTCGAGGCACCATCTATTCAAACCTATTTGAATATTTGTTGCT